>Ga0256404_1007405_pt1 | contig 17409 bp, 8 predicted proteins | sample RumenRJG_01DNA_FD_185990 | JGI IMG/M metagenome (GOLD analysis project Ga0256404, IMG submission 185990) | Bovine rumen microbial communities from Lethbridge, Alberta, Canada - RJG_01 | ecosystem: Host-associated > Mammals > Digestive system > Stomach > Rumen | place: Canada: Alberta | collected...
GTGCTGCAACTCTTGTGCAGCCCGCACAGGCAGGAGGTATCCTGACCAACACAAACCAGAACATCGCATTCAACCGTATGATGGCCCGAGACGCGGCAATAGGCATCGATGGCGTGTACAGCAACCCCGCAGGTGTGGCCTTCCTGACGGACGGCTGGCACCTGTCGCTGAACTACCAATATGCCCACCAGACGCGCACCATCTGGACCACCAATCCCGACTTCGTTCATGGTATGACGAACGACGGACGGGCTACGAAGAAGTTCAAAGGCAACGCCGACGCTCCCTTCGTCCCCTCCGTCCAGGCTGCCTATAATAAAGGTAAGTGGAGCCTGCAAGCCGGCTTCGCCTTCACCGGCGGTGGTGGCAAATGTACCTTCTCCGACGGCATCGGCTCGTTCGAGAGTGCCGTGGCAGCCATTGCTGGTCAGATGATTAACACTTCCCAAAAGCTAAATGCAGAAGGCATAAAGTCACCCATGGTAACTGGCTACGATGTTAACGGCTTCATGCGCGGACGACAGTTCTACTTTGGATTCACATTGGGTGCTGCTTATAAGCTTACAGACAACATCTCTGTCTATGGCGGTGCTCGTCTGCTCTATGGTACCGCGTCTTACAAAGCACGTTTAGACAACATTCGCGTGATGACTCAGGACAATGGTGCCATGTCCCTTAGTCAGTATTTTGGTAGTGTCACTACTGCCCTAAACAACACTGCCACATACCTTTCTAATAGCATAAGTAGTAAAGTTGGAGAATTCATGGCTACAGGTATGACGCAAGAAGAAGCAATGGCAACACCCGAAGTTCAAGCACTATTGGAACAAGGCAAAAAACTACAGGCTACTGCCGCGCAATTGGAACAGAGCGGTGAAATGTTAGCTCCTTATGCAGATGGGGTCAACTTACAGAGCGACCAGTCGGGCTGGGGCATTGCTCCCATCATCGGCGTCGACTACAAGGTGGGCGACTTCAACTTCGCTGCCAAATACGAGTTCAAGACCCGCATGCGCATGAAGAACTCTTCCACCGTGAAGGAAGCCCATGCCATCGATGCCGTCAACAAGTTCCGCGACGACTCGTCGGTGCCTGAAGATCAGCCTGCCCTGTTCACGGTTGGAGCACAGTGGTCGATACTGCCCAGCGTGCGCGTGAATGCCGGCTATCACCTCTTCTTCGACAAGTCGGCCCACTGGTACAAGCACGAAGAGAAGAAGCTCGACGGCAACACCTGGGAGTGGAATGCCGGTGCCGAATGGGACATCACCGACAAACTCACCGTCAGCGGCGGTTTCCAGAAGACCAACTACGGACTGTCCGACGAGTATATGAACGACATGTCGTTCGTCGTGAGCAGCTACACCTTCGGCTTCGGTGTGGGCTATCAGGTTTCGAAGAAGGTGCGCCTCAATGCCGCCTACTTCCAGACCAACTACGACACCTACCACCAGCAGGTGACGCCCACCGCCATGAACGGCACGACAAACAACGACTACACGCGCACCAACAACGTCTTCGGACTGGGTTGCGACATCAACTTCTAACCTCTCCAAAGGGAAGGGCCCAAGTGCCAGACTCCTGTAGGGGCGGAAACGCTGTTCCGCCCCTACAGGAGTGAATTAGTTGTGCATAGGTGGCAGGTGTCACGCTGGGAAGCGTGACCTCCTACATTAGCGCCATTGTAGGGGCGGAACAGTGTTTCCGCCCGCAACAGCGCATAAGAACCACACGTAGGAGGCGACGTTTCCTAACGTCGCAACAGCGCATAGGGAGCAATGGATGGTGGGGGCCCTGGTGGGGTATATGGTGAGGTGACAGAGCAACACCTCACCATCAGAAAGGCCGACAAACAGAGGGTTTCTCACCGATTTGGTGAGGTGTTAACCCTTTTCTCGCCGAAACCATTCCCGTGGACGGCTTACCGCTTTCAGGGATAGTCAGCAATGTTGTCGCAGATGGCTTCTGACCTTGTCAGAGATAGGTCCTGACCTTGCCAGAGATGGCTTCTGACCTTGTCAGAGATGGCTCCTGAGTCGGTCAGAGACTATTCCTGGCAAGGAAGAAAAGGAAACCAACAATTCAATCAATAATAAACTCATTCAACTTTCGCAAGTAGCGATAGCCATAATCAGTAACGGCCTGAAAGGCCAGAAAGCAAACAGCCCAGGGCATCGCCCTTGGGTGAGGGTAAAGAGGTGGTCGTGTTGTCCGCCCTGTAAAGGCAAAAGCAGGATTTAAGGTTAAGCTTATGCCCCTGCAGGGCGAGTTAGGCTATCACGCAGTTCTCAGGGCGATGCCCTGGGCTGCGAGTTCATTAGCCCTTCAGGCCGCCATCAGCAGCACTTACGAAAGTTGAACAAAAAAAAACACTTATTTAATCGTTTTTTTGAATAATTATTTGGAAGTTTAAGATTTTTGTGTTAACTTTGCAATTGGAAAGTAAAGCTGGCCGTGTTTATGACAGATATTCAAAGACACTGAAGCGTAACTCCACCAAGCCTTTTGTAGGGATGGTCTTAAAGAGGAATTATGAAATATTACCCATCTGTGTATTCTATCTGCTCGATTTTGCATAATTTATAATATAGCCCAAAATGAAAATATTAAGTTATTGTTTTATTTGCTCGCTTCTATTAGTTATGTATTCTTGTGATCAAGGAGACATTAGAGTTGAAAACACATTTCAAACATCATTAGATGTAGGCGTTAATAGTATTGCCGATAGTATAAACCAACTAAATGATTATTATTTCAAAGATACACCACCCACACGTTCTACCATTGGCTCCATCGTCGTCGCATACATAACTAAGGTGGTGTGGGCAGATGCGGTCGCAGCTGTAAAGACATGGATAGGTCTAAAAAAAGGAGATGCTGCAAAGAATGCTTCGACTGCTTCTGTTAACGCAGCTGTTAAAGGTGTTACCAAAGTAATCGATATTTTACGAGAATTGTTAGGGCACCACCATAGTAGCCGTTCCAGCGTTTTCTACATTTCTAACATACTATGTGACACAATAAGCCATGACAGTTTAAGATTATCTACACAATTCAATAATACTGGTATTCAATATTTAGATTATTTAGGGGAATACCACAACAATATAATCAGAGAATTGTTTGAAACACATAACACTTTTCAGCATTGGGACACTCTTACCATCTCAAATATTCATTCTTCTGTAATACAATCTCAAACTTATCTTGGGTTTAAGAACAATTTTTCTAACACCCTATTTCCTACAGATTCCCTCAGCATAAGCGAATTGATTTTTATTGACAGATTACAACGAATCATGGAAGAATCTACAGATGGGCTGGATTTCCTTAATAACATATCTGAGAATGATTCCGACATTAATGACATCCTTAATATTTTAACCGGATATAATATCGGTTTGAATCAATATATTTCTGGCTACATCACGACTTCATCGTTTCGAAATTACAGCATACAGGTTTATAATACTATTTACGACAGCAACAATTTACCATCACTTTACAAAGAAGCCTTATGCTCTTGCATAACTATAGCATACGCCAGTTCTTTATTATGGAGTCATGACAGTTCAGATTATACTGAAGCTGAAGAAGAAGAAACCATATAAAAATGCCTTGTCAGGATTACGAGATTAAACTAAACGAATCATACTAACTGAGATATAAATTTATAATGATATGAAAAAATATAGTTTTCTGATATTGCTGGCTACGATTCTTTTCGCCCTCTCAAGTCATGGCATGCCCTGTGTGGTAAGTGGCTGTGACGGCCACCCCATAGTTTATGCTCATGTCTACGACAACGAAGGCCACCTTATAGGCCTTACTGACATGAATGGACAGTTGCCGTCAGAATGTTACAAAGGACAAGCAATATTAATATACCAACCAGCATATTATCCGGTAGAAACGAATATCGGGAATGTCGAGAAGATAGAAATGCACCCCGCTGGAGTTTATCCGCTGCCACAAGAAACATCAACAGAAGGGAAAAGTCACTTATGGATACGAACTTACTGGAGGAGTTATGTCGTCAGCGACGAAGGCATTGCATACATCGAAGATGGTGTCAACGATTGCTTTTTCTCTTTAAGTAATAAAAAGGTAAGCGAATCAGAGATATGGCTGCGCTCTATGCAACCATCTGAACCCACTGACGGAGAAAAGAAACTGAGCTTTATGACAGTTGCAAACGGTGCCGCCAGTGCCCTGTCACCATACGAATCGCTTAGCAAGATGACAACAGAAGAAAAGCAAGAGTTCGTTATCAAGGGCTTAGCCAGCATTACCGAAGACACCATTGCTGGTATTTCAGAAATGCATGTTGACGGGACAAAAATGCTGCTGGACCACTCAATACCCCTATTGTTCACAGGCATGAGTATCAAGGAGATGAAAATTAGCGAAACTTTCGCATTTCGACCGACCTTCTCTCTTTGGGATATATTGATGCGGCAAAGTAGCCTATCCATTAGCTACAAGAACAAAGTAACGAAAGAGAAGAAGAAAGCTCGGCTTATCAATGAAGTATTCTATCTTGAACGTGCTTACGTGTCTAAAGAAGAGATGAAAGAAATAAAGAAAGGAGCAGAAAAAGAGGTTCCTGCCAATACTGTCCCGAAGGGTGTTGCACCTTTACCTAAACAACTGGCCAAGAAGGTAGAAGGCTTTGTTTGACAAACAAGCGACCAAACAAACAACGGATTTCACGGGTTGAAGACATGCTGACAAGCAGCAGCTTCGGAAAACCGTGAAATCCGTTGTTCAGATTGATAAGCATTGATAAAGAGCCGAACCTGTCGGCTCTTTATTTTTTTACTTCAGGTGCATCTTCACAGCCTTGGTCTGCTTTTCGCCAACCACCTTGACGACGACGTCGCCGTGCAGTCCGTCCATACGGACGAAGACATTCTCGGTAGAGTTGACATCATAGAAGGCCAGCATCTGACCGCCGAGGCTGTAGACGGCAATGCTCTTGATGAGTCCGCCCTCGGGATTGATGATGTTGAGCAGTCCGTTGCCGAAGACGCTGACAGCGTCGATACCTGTCGGCACAGCGGTGGTGAAGCGGTTCTGCGAAGCCCAGTTGCTGGTACGCTCCTCTTCACAGGTGGCCTGCACACGCCACAGATAGACGGTGTTGGGTGTCAGTCCGTCAAGGAGATAGGTTGTCTCCGCCAGGTCGAGCACCTCTTGCCACTCCGAGGCATTGTTGTCGCGATAACGCAGGTTCCACGTCAGGTTGCTCTCGTCGGCCGTCCAGCTGAGCTGCGCCGATGTAGCACCAAGGTCGGTCACCATGAGGTCGGTCGGCGTGACGCACTCGGGGATGTCGAGCGTGCGGAAGTCTACTGTTGCCGACCAGAGGCTGGTGTCCTTCTCGGCAATGTTGACACTACGCATGCGCAGCTGATAGTCGGTGCTGGCTTCGAGTCGCTTCAGGACAACTTTCTTCTGTCCTGCCACGATGGCCATCTTCCAGTTGGTATCGCCCACCTTGCGGTAGTTGATATCGTAGCCGTCGGTCTCGCCCTGCCAGGTGACGGTAGCGTCCTTGTAGGTAGGCACAACGACGATGTCGGTCGGCGGGAAGACTGTTTCCTCGAGCGTGGTGAACACGCTGACGGGCGTGTATTCGCTCGTATCGTTGTCCACCTTGCTGCAGCGAGCCTGGATGGCATACTCGTAGTCGGTAGCCGAAAGGAGGTCGCGGATGTCGATGTGTGTTTCGGTGACGGTCTCGATGATCCATTCCTCACTGCCGCTCTGGCGATACTTCACATTGTAGGCACCAGCCTCCGACTCCCACTCGATGCGGGCGCTGTACTTCTTCGGTGTCACCACGACGTTCTCCACCTCGGGGCATAGCTCGCCGGCGGTCGTCACGTCGAAGAACATCACCTTGGCAGTGTCGCCTTCCTCGCAAGCCTTCGTGATGCCCACCTCGTAGGTGGTGTGCGGCTTTAGGTCGGTCATCTCGTATTCGGGTGTCGTCAGTTCGGTATACGCAGGCTGTTCGGTGGTTCCTTCCTCACGATGGAACACGAACCACTTGTCGGCACCACTCTCCCACTTCACCTTGGCTGTTGTCTCGGTGGTCTCGACGACTTCGAAGTTAGAGGCGTCGTTCACGCAGGTGAACTGGATACCGAACTCCTGGAACTGGAACATCGGCGTACCACCCTCTACTGACGTCATCAGCAGACCGACGCGGACAGGACCTGTGTAGCCCTTGAGCGATGCTGTGTACTCCTTCTCTTCGTAGTCGGCGGGGAAGTCGTCGTGGTTGATGGTGAGGATGACATCATCGGCCGAGAAGGTCGATCCGTCGCGACTGACAACGACGAGCATCTTGTCGTCGGTACCGTCGGGCACGCCGGTGACCATCAGCTTCATGTTCATGTCAAGGTTGTAGCTGCCGTCGCCCAGGTCGACCATCGGCGAGATGAACCAGTTGTTGTTGGCCGGCGTGTATGACACATACCTCATATAGCTGCTCCACCAGCCAGAGTACCAGCTCCAGCCATTGTCCTCAGAGTCGGTCAGGTCGCTACCCAGTTCGCCAACCTTCGTCTGCCATCCGGAAGGAGCGGCATCAAGGTCGCCGAAGACGATGTTGAACGGCACGGCCAGACCACTCTTGAAGGTCAGCGTCTCGCTCCAGTCGCTCTTCTCCGTAGCCGAGCAGCGTGCACGTACCTGCACCTCGTAGTCGGTGAGTCCTTCCAGACCGGTGATGATGAACGGATGCTCACGTGTCACGATGGGCTCGCACCACTCGTGCTCTACATAATAGACCTCGTAGTTCTCGTCAAGCATCGGCGTGGGAGCCAAGCGATAGCGCACCTCCCAAGCATCTTCCTCACCCTGACAGGTCCAGTCGATGCCAGCCTGGTCGCCAACGACAAGGTCTTCGACAGCCATCACGTTGACAGGATAGTCGCACTCGCCCTTACGCTCTACGCGGATGTTAGAGAGCGTGATGACGGGGTTGCCATACAGACGGAATAGGAAGCGGATGCGTGCCTTCTGGCCTGCTGCCTCGGCAAACGAGACGTAGTACTTCTTCACCTCCGTGGCCGTCGACTGCTTCTGGTAGTTGTCCTTGTCGAAGGTGGCGACGGTCTGATAGTTCTCGCCGTCGGTGGTCACCTGAATCTCCAGCACATCGCTGGTGAAAGGATAAGCACTGGTGCTCCAGTTGACGTATTGGTTCATGTTCATGCTGAAGACCACACGGTTCATCGTGGCATCGAGATAGATGTCGGGTGTCTCAATCCACGTCAGCGTGCCGTTGACAGCATCGCCGTTGATGCCGCGACACTCGAGCACGCGTGCATCGTCGCTGTTGTTGGTACAGCTCCAGTAGCCGTCGTTAGCATCGTAGTCGGACCCTTGACGCCATCCTGCCGGAGCTTCGTAGGGAGGCTGCGAGAGCAGTCCATCGGTCCAAGGAACGTTGCCTGCCGTCACGCCGTCGGCGGAGACAGCTGTCGACGACACGCGCCCCACGGCATCGACACTCCACGCCTTGACGTGATAGAGTGTTGCCTCGTCGAGCCCTTCGAGCTTGATGCCGCTGCCGGCAGCTCCCTTATAGAACACCTTGCCGCCACCCGTGATGTCGTCGCCCACCTGGAGGTCGCCGGTAGGCACGCCGAAGGTGCCACCGGGAATCTGGTCGCCCCAATTGTTTGTCAGGGGAACATCAGTCCATGCCAAGAGCACATCGTTGCCTACGGCGTTGCTCTCAACGCTGACCGTCAGCTCGCTGAGGTCGGCATCTGTTATCTGGATGGCGACAGGTGCTTCGGGACGGGTGCCGATCATTGATGTCAGGATATCGGTCGTGTTGTATTTCGGGCCGTACATACAAACGGAGTTGGTGGCCACGACATATATATAATAAGTTGTAGCGCCCTCAAGGTTCTCGGGGGTATTGAAAGAGGTCTCTGCCGTATAGGTCACCACCGTGGCATCACCGATGGCTTCGCCCTCGGAGTACATCACACCATCTTCCGGGAGGGCAGAGAGCGTAGCATTCTTGCTGATGAGTACCAAGTAGTGGTCGGCCGACTCAGAGGCGGTGAACTCACCACTCACCTGTGTACTCGTAGAGCCAAGCAGCAGGTCGGTGGGCTGTGCTGCCGGAGCGACACAATCCTCGGGAGCTTTCCAGAGATAGTGGGTGCCGTCGGCAGGATAGTTGGAAGCCGTCCAACCCACCGACTGGTCGTTCAGAGCGACGACATTGTCGGCGAAGGTGCCATACTTCATGATGAAGTCGGTGCCGGTACCACGCAGACCCATCTTGATCTGGTCGTTGTAGTTCATGGAGACACCAGCAAGGGGCTTGAAGTTGTTGAAGCAGAACTCCACATTGCCGGTAGCCTCGTACAGACGGACCTGGAACTGTACGACGCCCTTCACGGCCGTGCCGTTCCAGTTTTCCACCTGCATCTGCAGGTCGTTCCACTGCACGACCAGCACGTGGTTGCCTTCTGTTCCTTCCAGCTTGTAGCTGACTTCTGTTGTTTCCGTCGTGACGACATCGCTGCGATACCACATACCGACGACGTTATCATCTGGACCTTCAGAGAAGATGAAGTAGCGATTTGTTGCTGATGCAGAGACGTTGTCCTTGCCCAACACGAGGTAGCCACGCGCACCAACGACAAACTGGTTGAGCAGCTGGTCGTTGTAGCGGAAATCGAAGCCGATGGGATAGCCCTGTGCCTCGAACGAAGAGGTGTGGGAAGTGCCAGTACCGTCGATGACGGCATAGTTGAAGTCGCTTCCCAGCTCGGATGTTGGAACCACCGTCCCGCCCGTGATGGCACTATAGCCCGGCGTCGACAGCTCCAGCTCATAGCCCATCATCGGTTGTGCCTGCAAGCCGCACACCGCGAGGACCAAGCTTAGAAAAGTAAACAAAATCTTTCTCATAATACTTGCTATTTAGTGAATGAAACTCTTTTACTTGACTACGTATTTCTTGCCATCCTTCACGTAGACACCGCTTTCGACGGCTGCTGCATTGTCGGCCATTCGACGTCCCTGCAGGTCGTAGACGGGTGAGAGGTGAGAGGTGAGAGATGAGAAGTTCTGGATGGCTGACGGCTCAAGCGGTTCGCCATTGAGATTGACTCGCTTGGCATAGTAGCGCTCGTGATTTTTGTTTTCTGGATCATCCTCGCTCCAAGAAACGATATAGTATTCGCCATCAATGAGGTCAGAGACGTAGAGATTGCTCTTCGTTCCTGGCCAAGGCGTCAGGTCGACGGCCTCTCTGACGATGTTGCCATCCTTGTCGTAGAGCGTCATAAGAGTCTCTACATCGCCAAAAGCGAACCAGCCATCCATGTGCTGGTAGAAGACAGCCACCTGACCATCGCCGGCATCACGCACTGCCATGCCTTGATACTGCTGGTCGGCAGCTATCTCAGCCACGGCAATGCCATTAGGTCCCCAGAGGAGCTCGCCTTCGTCGCTCATCTTCTGCATATAGAGGCCGCGATAGCTCTGATAGGCCTGGTCGTACTCGCCAAAGAAACAATAGAAAGCCTGGTCGCTCTCGTCCCAGTAGAAGTTGGGCACGCGGCGTGACAAAACATCGTCGTTGCTGATCACTGTTCCACCCTCACCATCGGAGAAGGCATACGAACCGTCGTCTTTCAGGATGTAGCACAGGCGATTCTCGTAGCAGTCGGTTGTCTTTGAGCCGCTCTGCCAAGCGAAGGCTGCGCCGTCAGGCCCCTTGCCGGCAGCCACTTGTACATGGGGGGGCATGCTGCCATAGCCACCACGCCATACGACGACGTCCTCGTCCCAGGCATTGCTGCCGTCGAAGTCGAGCAGACGAGCCTTCGTCGTATAGCCGGCTCCCTCCATGTAGAAGAGTACAGCCTGGTTGTCGCCGGCATCAACGAGATAGGGATAGGTGTAGCTGAGCAGCTTGTCAGGGTCTTTCAGCTGCTGACGCCATACGCTGTTGCCGTCTTTGTTGAGTTTCTCGATATTGATGAACGACGGAACGTCGCTTTCGTAGGTCATACCCATATAGGCAAAGATGGCTCCGCCGTCGCTCGTGGGACACATCGACATGCCGGCACAGTCGGGTGCAGCAGGCAAACCGTTGTTGAGCGTCTTGTCGCCCCAGATGAGTTTGCCGTCGGGCCCCACCTTATAGATGGTATAGCTTTCGCCGAGCCCCGTCCGCTGGTCGAGCACGGCAACAAAGGCATTGCCATAGGCATCGATGCCCATGTAGTTGTTGATGACCGTCCACGACTTGTTGGCCTCCTGGCTGAGCAGCAAGCCATTGCCCTCTGTGAGCAGATTGCCCTCTTTGTCCATGACGACCACATACTGCGGATAGCCACCGGTATCGACGCCATAGAAGTAGGCATAGGTAATGCCGTCGGCATTGGTCTTGATCTCTCTGCCGTAGTTGGAGATTTCGCCTGTCCAGAAGCATAAGCCTTCTTCTGTCCACTGGGCGTTGGCCGTGCCTGCCACGAGCAGGCCAAAGGCCGCAATAAGTAAATGTTTCTTCATATTCCTATAATATTATTTGATGATGATTTTTCGTCCATTCTGAATGTAGATGCCCTTGCGTATCGAGGGTGCGGAGGTGCGTGGGTGCGAAGGTGCGAGATTACTGTCATGCTCTTTATTACTAATCTCGTACCCCCGTACCATCGTACCCTCGTACCCTCGACATACCAGTCGCCCCTGAAGGTCGTAGATGGGTGATGGCTGATGGGTGATGGGTGATAAGTGTTGATCGATGCCCGTCGGGCTTTCCTCGACGGTGAAGAACGAGCGTGTCCCCCAGCCGTTGATCTGATAGAACTGGTCGACGAGCGAGCCGCTGCCATCGTGGATGATAAGGCCGCCCTTCTTGCCGTTGAGCAGTCCGTCGCCATATTCGTCGGTCACCTCGAAGCAGTACGTTCCCGGTTCGAGGCTGACGGTCTCTTCAATGGTGGCCGCCTTCTGCGTAAAGGGGCCGAACTCCTGAACGACATTGCCTTCGGCATCTTTCAGGAGCCAACGGTTCTGCTCGGGCGAGTTGTCGGTCATCATCTGTATCACGACGGTCTGGCTCACGGTCTTCGGTGTCAAGAACGATCCGCTGTACACCACGGGCTCTACCGGCTCGCCGTTCATCGCCGTGAGCTTCACTTCGTACTTGGTCTTGCCCTTCTCGGCATACGTATAGGTAGCTGGCACTCGCAGCTCTTTCGTAGCATACTGCCCCAGCTCACAGGTCACCTCTTGCTGCTGTGTCACGTCGTTGACCGTCACGTCGAAGGTCAGACTGCTGATAATCTGTGTCGACATGTTGCGGAAGGTCAGCTCGAAGAAATTGTAGCCGTAGCGGTTGCCGATGGGGAGGAGCGGCTCCGAGAGTTGTGCACCGAGCTCTTCGCCATAGTTCTGATATTCCGGCTTGCCGCCCGTGACGTTAAGCACCTCGCCCTGACCGGCCGTAACGAACGAGAGTACCTCGATGTCTTCGGGCTTCATCTGCACACCGTTGATGATACCTTCGGGCAACTCGTAGGTGTAGTCGCGCACGAAATAGTCGCCCTGTTTCGGGCTGTCGAGCTTGGTTCCCCAAACGGGTGTCAGGTTGTCGCGCAGCACATGGTTGTGCTCATAGTCGTTGCCCCCGCCGTTCTGGTAAGCCCTGATGCCGCTCTGTGTCAGTACGACGCAGAGATTCTGCTCCGCCTGTTGTTCGGCAGCAGTGTAATAGCCTTCTATGTGTACGGTGAGCGTGTTCGTCGTACCGTCGTAGACGGCTTTCTGATAGAGGTTGACGGGAGCGTCCTGTGCGATGATGAGCTTGGCTGCTGCCATCCACTGACTGCGGCTGAGGATGCAGTTGCCCATGTCGAAGAAGTCGCAACGGTTGACCATCCCGCAGGGGTAGCCAGCCTTTTCGCTGCCGTAATACTCGCCGAGGACATTGCTCATGTCCGTGCGCAGGTCGATGCCCTGATACACGCCTGACAAGCTTCCGGTATGCTCGGCGATGGCGTATGCATTGCCGTCGAGGGCCATCAGCAGCAGCTTCGCCATTTGGTGGCCTTCGGTACACCAATAGCACCCCTGACCGGTAAACTCTTCCAGGAGCACTTTCTTTTTTTCTACAGATGTCCCTACTGAATAGTTTGTCTGAGAATTAGCCGTAAGGAACATCATCGATGCCATGAATAAGAGTAAAGTTTTTCGCATAAGCATTTCGTTTAAACTGTTTTTTGTTCAAAATCGACGGCAAATTTACGAATTATCTAACAAAGTACCAAAGAAATCGAGATAAAAAATTACAGATTATTACGAAAAATCTTATTCCTTTACAAAATTGACTTACACAAATGCTCTCAAAAAAAGAATCCCTGACAGAACATGTCTGCCAGGGATTCCTGTCCACTTATCAGTCTCAATCAGACTGAAAATAATCTAAGTTTTTAATAGAGAGAATAGTAGACTTCTTTTGCCCAGAACAAGTTGGTGTAGTAACCTGTGGTCTCCTTGTAGTTCGTGGAAATAGCAGCCTGACAGTTGTCTCTGTTGAAGTTCAGCTCATCGCTGGGATAAGGCAGACGGTTCGGAGGAGTGGGATAGTCGGACACCTGAGTGTCGCGGGCGAACTTCACATTGGGGAAGCCCGTGCGACGGTTCACGTTCCAAGCCTCCAGCTCGTTCATGAAGCAGAAGTTCAGCCAGAGCTGTGTTGCCACACACTCTTGAGTATTGGCCCAAATCTTCTCAGCATAAGCTGTAAAGTCGTCGTTTGTGGGCACCACAAGCTCACGATAGCCATTGTAGCTGTCGTTGCCGTCCTTGGCCAGTGAAGAGTTCAGCTTCAGATTCCAGAAGTACTCCTCTGAGAAGACCACACCCTTTACGAAGTTCTCCTTAGCGAGAGCCTCATTGGCAGCCACACCATAACCCATCAAATAAGTCTCGGCCTTGCTCAGTGCCACCTCAGCAGCGCTGATCCAGATACCGTGCAGGTTGGCATTACCCTGATAGGTTGCATAACCGACAACAGCGACAGAGTCGATGTAGCAGTAATAGTTGGCATTGAGGCTAGCATCGCGCTCGATATACTCCTTCCTCTTCTGATCAGAGATGTTGCTGATTTCCGATTCGGCAAGCGCGTTGTTGTAAGCGATGTACTCACCATCGGGGTTGCAGTCGTAGATAGCGGGAAGACGCGGGTCGGTATTCTCATCGGGTACGCCACCGGCAGGCACGTTCATAGCGTCGAGCATTGCCTGTGAGCCAGAACCCTCGAAGCGGCCGGCCAGAGCCTGAGCCACACTCTTACCGTAGTTGAACGTATCGGTATGTGTGTCGGCTGTGACACCCATGTTCTGGTCGTTGGACTCAATGAGCGGATACTGCGACGGGTTGTTCCAAAGATATGAACGATGATGCTACACGGGCGCTCACCTTCTCGCCACGACGGGTTTTGAATGTCACAATAGCCCCAGCATGCCCTTTTTCGGCATAGTCGGCTCCCAGATCCTCACTCTTCAAGCCTATCTCAAAAGGTTTATCAAACTCTACGACGAACCAGTTCTTGAAGTTCTCCGGCACGCCGCCGCTGTTGCGGACGGTGTAGCCCGTCACGCGGTGATGCTCGCGGTCTATATCTACATGCGAGCCTTTGTCGAAGGCATCCACCACGACATTGGCCTGCGAGGTCTCCGGGAAGGTGAACTGCATCAGCACGGCGCGGTCCGTCGGCACCATCTCGGCCACCACATCGTAGTCGGCCAGATAGACACTATAATAATAAGGTGTGGCGGTCTCGGCCTTGTGCGAGAACCACGAGGCGCGTTTCTCCTCATCGAAGATGGGTTCGCCGACGGTGGGCATAAGGGAGAACTGCCCGTAGTCGTTGATCCACGGGCTGGGCTGGTGCGTCTGTTTCAGACCGCGAATCTTCGTGGCACCGTAGGTGTACTGCCACCCATCGCCCATTTTCCCCGTCTGCGGCACCCAGAAGTTCATGCCCCACGGCATCGCCACAGCCGGATAGGTATTACCCGTGGACAGTTCGAAAGTCGATTCCGAGCCCACCAATGTACTCACATAGTCAACAAAGTCAACCTTATTCTTCTTGCTTTCAGCGTGACTTGCCAAGACTGCAAGCCCCAACACGACGATTGCTAATGCTCTTTTCATGTGCTTGAGATGTGTTAATTGTAGTGCAAATTATACGAAATATCAACAAGAGTAGAGTCAACTCTTGTTGATATTTACGCTCATTTAACGTTTAGTTATTGCATTTTCATAAAAAAAGAATGCGCCACGATGGGCGCATTCTTTCTAATCTCAATAGAATTGATTTGTTTAAGGCTCGCTGATGGTCTTGAACCAACCCTTTGAGGGCAGTGCCCAGAAGATGGGCTTGTAGTTGCTGTCCTCACCGCCGAAGTTAGCCTGCAGTTCAGCAATCAAGTTGGCCTTGTTGTTCTGGACTTCGCTCTCCGGATACTTCAGGCGATCGATGGGCACGGGGCAGTCGGGATGCTGCGGTGTCCAGTCAACAAATGTCAGCTCAGGATAACCTGTGCGGCGAACATTCATCAACGACTGAACGACATTACCTACACCCATGTGCAGCCAGTACTGTGTGGCAATGCACTTGATGGGGTTAGCATCGTCCCACTGGCTCTCAGCATATGCCTGGATAGCCTCATCGCTGGGCTTCTCCTTCGGTGTTCCGAATGTGGAAGCAGCGTTCATCGTGTAGTAGTAGTCAATGGATTCGATGACACCCTTCACGAAGAGTTCCTTAGCGTTACCGCTGACGATGCCACGTGCTACAGCCTCTGCGTGCATCAAGTCAACCTCTGCTGCCGACATTTTCATGTCCATATAATGGTCGTTGCGGCTGAATGTGGTTGAGTCGAGGCAAGCATACCATGTGGTAGAGTCAGAGAGGGCAGACTGCTCAACAGTCTTCTCGAAGGGGCTCTTTCCATGATAGAGACCGTCGAACGTGTTGTTGCGTGCATAGATGACCTGCAAGCGCGGATCCTCGTTGTCGCTGTTGGCGTTCATAGCGTCGAGCATGGCCTGCGAAGCGGTGTTGCAGGCGTGACTCCAGCTTTCCCAACCGTCGCGGAGACCGAAGGCACCACCAGTCTGGAGGTTGAAGTCGCCTGTCACAGTACCGAGGTTCACAACCAGTTCGTCTTCATGACCGGTAACCATAGGATAGCTGCCATTGAAGAGCTGACGCAGCACTTCCTGACCCTTGTTGGCCAAAGAACCTTGTGTGGAGCAGCGCAGAGCGATACGAGCGCAGAGTCCAGAGGCATAGTTTGCCCAGACTTTGGGGTTGCCCTTGGTGAGGAAGTCAGCCTTGGTGAAAGCAGCCTGCACGTCGCTGCCCAGCTCAATGCTGTTCAGCTCAGCAGCAACCTTCAGCAGGTCGTCCATCATCATGGTGTAAATGTCTTCTGCCTTGTCATAAGCGGGATAGCCCTCAGCCACATTGCCTGTGAGCTGAACGGTACAAGCCTGTGAATAAGGAATATTACCCCAGAGGTCAACCATCTGCTGCAGCTGGTCGTAAACCCAAACCGTGGCGCAGTCAAGATAAACCTTGTCCTTTGCCTGGTTGGTAGCATCCTCGTTGTTGAAGGTTTCCTGCATCAGCTTGTACTGAGAAAGCATCTGATAGAAAGCATTCCAACGATTGTTGTTGTAGGATTCTGCCAGTCCGGCGTAAGCATCCTTGCTACCTGTGTAACCGTAAACGTCGCACAGACGGCCAATGAACTGGGTGTCGAAAGTAAACAGACGCCAGTAGGAAGCCAAGCCATAGCGGCCGTTACCAGTGGTAGCCTCAATAAGGATACCGGTCATCAGCTTGTCACAGGTCACCGTACTGGTCTTCGACGGGTCTGTGTACTTGGAATCGTAAGCGTCATCAGAGCATGAAGTCATGCTGAATGTAGCTACCGTAAGGCCAAGCATGAAAATATATGATAACTTTTTCATAAGTTTCCTGTATTATTTAAATGTTATTGAATTGATGAACTAAGATTAGAAACTTGCTCTTAGAGAGAAACCGAATGTGCGGGTCGTAGCAGTAGAACCGCCAAGGATTGACTGGTAGAGCCAGTTCATACCGTCGGAAGCCTCAGCATCCCATTCCTTCACTGTCTTGTGGAAGTAGAACAGGTCGCGGCCGAATGCAGAGAGCTGCAGGCGCTGACAAGCGAACTTCTTAGAGATAGACTCCGGGAAGGTGTAAGTCAGCGAGAGTTCACGAAGCTTCCAGTAAGAGTTCTTCTGCACAGAGTTTTCATAAGTCTGATGGCTACCAGAACCCCATCCGTAGGTCTCATCATAGATGATGGCTGCGGGCTGGATCTGGGTATTCTTCTGACCGTCTTCAGTTACACCGTCGAAGATGACACCATCGTGGAACTGCTTCTCACCGTTGGGAGCAAGACCAGCAATCGGGTTGGTGTTGTAGTCGTCACCTGCATAGTAGTAGTCAAGACCACCGTGTCCTTCACGACCGGGCAGAGAGCTTACCGTGTTACCGGCATCCATCATGTACTGATAAGCCTGGTTCCAAACGTGTCCACCTACGCGGAAGTCGGTCATCACGTCGAGTCGGAGGTTCTTCCAGGTGAGAGAGGTTCCAAGACCACCCACCATCTTCGGCATGGCGTTACCCACCTTGTGCATGTCGCTCTTGTCTGTGATAGGCAGACCGTTCTCGTCGACAAGAACGTTGCCGTTGGCATCCTTCTTATAGGTATAGGCTTCCCAGTCACCCATAGCGTGACCAACGCGTGACATCAGACGAATGGCACCGTCGCTGTCCCAGTGCTTCAGGGCATCAAGACCTTCAGCCAGCTTCTTCACCTCGTTGCTGTTGTGAGAAATGTTGAAACGAACGTCCCATGTCCAGTCCTTGGTCTGAATCGGAGTGCCATAGAACGACAGTTCAAAGCCCTTGTTGGCCAGCTCACCGACGTTCATCAGGATGGAGCTACCACCTGATGACTGCGGCAGCGTGGTCTGCAGGATCTGATCTTTCACGGTGTTGGTGTAGTAAGAGAACTCAAAGCCCAAACGGTTGTTGAAGAACTTGCCTTCGAGACCGAGCTCAAACTCGTACTTCTTCTCGGGCTTGATGTTGTCGTTACCGAGGCCGGCATCAATCATGTTGTAGATGTAGCCACCGAAAGACTTCTGCGTGTAGGCCTGATTAGCTCTGTAGATGTCGGGATAGTTACCCACGATACCGTAGCTCATGCGAACCTTTCCATAGTTAAACCATGTGGGGCAGTTGTCCTTCAGCATTTCAGAGACGATAACGCTGCCATTGAACGAAGGATAGAAGAAGCTGATGCT
>Ga0256404_1007406_pt1 | contig 17409 bp, 12 predicted proteins | sample RumenRJG_01DNA_FD_185990 | JGI IMG/M metagenome (GOLD analysis project Ga0256404, IMG submission 185990) | Bovine rumen microbial communities from Lethbridge, Alberta, Canada - RJG_01 | ecosystem: Host-associated > Mammals > Digestive system > Stomach > Rumen | place: Canada: Alberta | collected...
GAGACTTACGACGTCAAGACCACCCAGAATACCGACAAGAGCGGCACCACGGGCAGCAAGACGTTTGAATATCCATTCATTCCAAGAAGTTACGGCGACTTTACACTCCCGCCGCTAAAATACTCATACTATGATGTCAATTCCAAGAAATATGCTACCGTATCTACCGATTCTCTTAGGATCAAGGTTGCAAAGGGAAATCAAACGGCGACTACTACGCTTGAACCGGGTCAAAACCAGCTGACAGTAGATCGAAAAGGGGTGAAGAACCTGGGTGAGGATATCCGTTTCATCCGCACTAAAGCCCCTTCTTTTACGGAGGACAAGGGATTCTTGGTCGGAAGGCCCTTATATTGGATCATCCTCGCGCTTTTGGCACTTGCCGCTTTCGCAATTTGGCTTACCATGAGAAAAGCCGCTGCGATGAGGGCGGATGTTCGTGGGACGAAGAACAGGAAGGCGACGAAGATGGCTCTTAAGAGGCTTAAACTCGCCGGTGAGTTTATGTCCAAAGGGCTTCAGACTGCTTTCTACGAAGAGCTCCATCGGGCGCTTCTTGGTTTTGTCTCGGATAAGCTCTCAATGGATATGGCAGAGCAGAATAAAGAGAATATCGCTGCTGCGCTTGCCTCCAGGGGCATTTCCGAGGGCCTTGCAAATGAATTTACCGATCTTCTCGACGCATGCGAATATGCCCGTTATGCTCCTTCAACCGGAAGCGAGCAGATGAGCGCCCACTACGAGAAGGCCGTTGATGTTATCACTGCGATAGATTCCAATATGAAAAAGACAACTTCTTCCCCAGGGGCTGCGGCTTTTCTTATAGCTTTCGCTCTTATGATACCTTCGCTTTCGAAGGCGGAGCCTATGAGTTATCCCGATTCTTTGTGGAACGAAGGTGTCGCTGCATATTCGGCAGGACGCTGGAACGATGCTGCAGCAGCCTGGGAGGGCATTTATGATGCCGGCATCAGGGGGAGCGAGCTTTACTACAATCTTGCATCGGCCTATTTCAAACTTGGAGAGACCGGAAAGGCGATTCTCTTTTATGAGAGGGCTTTGAAGGAAGATCCTTCCGACAAAGATGTCCGCTACAACCTCGAATTCGCCCGTGGAATGACCCAGGACAGGATTGAAGATGTGCCGGAGTTTATCTTGAAGACATGGATAAAAAAGGCTACCTACCTTTTCAGCTCGGATCTCTGGGCAGTGCTTTCCATTCTTTTCTTCGCAGGAGCCCTGGCTCTTCTTCTGCTTTTCCTTCTTGGATCATCAAGCGGAGCGCGCCGGACGGGCTTTTTTACCGGCATTGCAGCCCTTCTTATCGCGGTATTCTGCTTTGCTTCGGCATCCTCTCAGAGGGCGGATGCGTCGAGAAAGGACGAGGCCATCGTGATGAGACCGGTTTCTTCCGTAAAGAGTTCTCCTTCGTCGGATTCGGCCAAAGATCTCTTTATCCTTCATGAGGGGACCAAGGTTAAGATTCTCGACGAGGTTGACCTCTGGATGAATATAGAACTTTCTGACGGCAGGCAGGGATGGATTGCAACAAAAGACATTGAAATAATCTGATACTCTCTTATGACCTTTCGCCACTTGATAGTTACCCTCGCAGCACTTTCCGCTCTTTCATTGAGAGCAGAAGAGCCTGTGAGGTTCGCCTTTATTACTGACAACCATTATTCAGCCGGTTCTCGCTCGATTACCGATCTCAGGCGATGCATCCGGGATATCAATTCCAGGGAAGATCTCGACTTTGTGATAATGGGCGGGGACATTACCGACTTCGGCTCCGACGATGAGCTTGCCGCTGTCAAGGTGATGCTGGATTCTCTCAGCCTGGATTATTATGTGGTCCCCGGCAATCATGATGCAAAATGGTCTGAAAGCGGCTGCAATACCTTCCGTAAGGTCTTCGGCTATGAACAGTTCGCCTTCGAGAAGAAGGGCTGGAGATTCCTTGGATGCAGTTGCGGTCCGGACATGAGAATGGCCCCTGCACTTCTCCCTCAGGAGAGTATGGAGTGGCTCCGAAGCCTTGAAGGAGGGAAGAAGAGTATTTTCATAAACCATTATCCCCAAGATACTTCCGTCCTCAATTATTTCGATGTTACAAGGGAACTCAAGAGGGTGGGAGTGCAGTTTGAAATCGGCGGCCACTGGCATCGCAACACAGCCCTTAATTACGAGGGCATCCCTGCAGTTCTCGGAAGAAGTTCAATGACAGACCGTTCAAAGCCGGCAGGATATAATGTTTTCACAGTATTTGAAGACAGTGTCACTGTCGCTGAAAGGAGGCTTTTCCCTCATTCTACTGTCCTTATGGAGCCATGGTACACTGCCAAGCTCGGCCCTGTCCGCGATACGGTCACATACGATGCCGACGGCCTGCCGGCCGATTATCCTTGGATGAGGTATGATGTCAACAAGAAGTACCCTTCTGTCAAGGAGTTATGGAAGATAAGGGAGAGAGCGAATGTGGTCGCTGGCTTTGCTTCCGATGGCCGTGCCGTGTATTATACTACCGCTTCCGGCATGGTAAAGGCAGTTTCGATTGATGACGGGCACGAGATATGGGCCAAACAGTTCCCGGGAAAGATCTTCTCGACACCCGCCCTTGAAGGAAAATATCTTGTCTTCGGCTGCACAGACGGAAAGGTCTATGCACTTAATGCCAAAAACGGCAAGACGCTCTGGTCCCATAAGGCCGACAAATCGATAGTGGCCTCTCCTGTGATCTTCGATAAAAAAGTCTTTATAGGGTCTTCAGACGGTGTTTTCAGGGCTCTCAGCCTGAAGAAAGGAAAGCTCGTCTGGGCCTTTGACAAGGTCGAAGGTTTCGTCGAGTGCCGTCCTTTTGTCGATGATGAACAGGTGGTATTCGGGACATGGGCCAACCGCCTCTATTCTCTCGATCCCCGTACCGGAGCCCTTCAGTGGGTATGGCAGTGCAAAAAGCCTTCGAGGATGTATTCTCCTGCAGCCGTCTGGCCGGTAAAGTCAGAAGGTAAGATATTTATAGCAGTCCCCGACAGGAGTATGTACGCTATTGACGCCGTTACGGGGAAGGAAATAAAGGAGCAGCCTCAGTCAGCCCGTGAAGCTATAGGGCTTTCAAGGGACGGGAAGACTGTCTATACCAAGTCGATGTGGCATAAACTCTTCGCATTCAACGCTTCTGACGCCTCCCTTAAGTGGTCGGCGGAGACCGGCGCGGGATATGAGATCGGACCTACACCGATTGTCGAGACAAGCCGCGGAGTCCTCTATCCGACGGATAAGGGCAATCTCCTCTCTTTCTCTTCAGAAGACGGCTCGCTTCTTTGGGCTCATAAAATATCAATAGCCCTAGTGAATCCTCTCTATGTGGTCTCCGATACTTCCGGAGGCTGCAAAGTGCTGGCTTCTACAATGGATGGAGTAATAACCTTATTGAAATTTTAGAACATAATAACACATATGACACTAAAAAGAATAACCCTTGCTGTAGGAATGCTGATGATGGCTTTCTCGGCATCCGCTGCCGTCGAGGATTGGCAGAATCCCGCCGTATTCGAAATCAATCGCCTGCCTATGGCAGCAACATTTGTGACTGACCAGCAGGAGACCCTCTCCTTGAACGGAACATGGAAATTCCACTGGAGCGATGATCCTTCCGGAAGGGTTGCAGGATTTGAAAAAACGGCTTTTGACGATGCTGCATGGGATAATATCCCCGTTCCCGGCCTCTGGGAACTGGAAGGATATGGGGACCCTCTCTATCTCAATATCGGATACTCATGGAGAGGCCATTACACCAACAATCCTCCTATCGTCCCGACTGAGCACAACCATGTCGGAGAGTACCGCCGTACCTTCTCGGTACCGGATACATGGAAGGGCAAGCAGATCTGCCTCTGCATAGGTTCGGCTACCTCCAATGTCCGTGTCTGGGTCAATGGCAAAGAGGTCGGATATAGTCAGGACAGCAAGCTGGAAGCCCGTTTCGACATTTCCAAGTTTGTCAAGGTCGGAGCAGAGAACCTTATCGCTCTCGAGATATTCCGCTGGTGCGACGGCTCCTATCTCGAGGATCAGGATTTCTGGAGATTCTGCGGCCTCGCCCGTGATACTTATGTCTATACAAGGGAGCAAAGGAGGATAGAGGATGTCCATGTGAAAGGGTCCATGGGCGGAGACCTCGAGGTAGAGACCGAGGTGACCCCAGGGATTACCAATGTCCATTACTCCGTCCTTGACGGGAAGGGTGAGACCATCCTCGAATTCGACACCCCGGTTGCAAGAAAATATGAGGTCTCAGAGAATGGAAATGTGCTTCTGAGGGCCTCCAAGAAGGTTTCTTCCCCTTCTCTATGGTCGGCTGAGACCCCTTCTCTCTATACCCTCAAGGTCGCCGCGACCGACAGGAAAGGGGTACGCGAGAGCACCTCGGTACGTTTCGGATTCAGGACTGTCGAGATAAAGAATTCCCAGCTTCTTGTCAATGGCAAGCCCGTCCTTATCAAAGGCACCGACCGTCACGAACTCAGCCCGAGCGCGGGTTACATAGTGACCGAGGCCGATATGATCAATGATATCAAAGTGTTCAAGGAACTCAATATCAACGCAGTCCGTACTTCCCACTATCCCAACGATCCCCGTTGGTACGATCTCTGCGACGAGTATGGAATCTATGTTGTCGACGAGGGAAATATCGAGTCTCATGGAATGGGATATGATCCCGCCAAGACAATCGCCAACAGGACTGAATACCTCGAAGCCCATCTTTCTCGTGATCAGAGAATGGTCCGCCGCGATTTCAACCACCCTTCGGTAATAATCTGGAGCCTTGGAAACGAGGCCGGCAACGGAACCAACTTCTATGCCTGCTACGACTGGATCAAAGCCTATGATCCTTCCCGTCCAGTCCAGTATGAAAGAGCGGAACTCGAGAGGAACACCGATATCTTCTGCCCTATGTACGCTACTCTCGACAGGTGCGAGGAATACCTCCAGAACAACCCTCCGAAGCCTCTTATCCAGTGCGAGTATGCCCATGCTATGGGTAATTCGATGGGTAACTTCAAGGAGTACTGGGATCTGGTCAGGAAATATCCTGAGTATCAGGGCGGTTTCATTTGGGACTTTGCCGACCAGGCGCTTTGGTGGAAGGTCGATCCCAAGAAGTACGGTACAGACTATATATGGGCTTTCGGCGGTGATTTCAACGATTATGACCCCTCCGACGGTTCATTCAACTGCAATGGTATAGTCGCTTCCGACCGCAGTTTCCATCCTCATGCTTATGAGGTTCGCTACCAGTACCGCAATATCCTCACTTCCCTCGAGGGTGTCGACAAGGGCTCCGTCAGGGTGAAGGTCCACAATGAGTTCTTCTTCAGGGACCTTTCCGCTTATAGGATGATCTGGACTCTTGAGGAGGAAGGCGAAAGCGTCGCTACCGGAGTTGTTGAGGAAATTAATGCAGCTCCCCAGAGCGATGCCGTTATCCGCATTCCGGCTTCTGTAGAAGGCTGCAAATGCAAGGATAAATATCTGACTGTAAGGTATTTCCTTAAAAATGCCGAGCCTCTTCTTCCCGCCGGAAGCGAGGTCGCTTATGATCAGATGAAGGTCTTTGAAGGGACAGTCTGCAAGGCTCACGAAGAGGAGACCAAGGGTAGCCTTCCAAAGATGGAAAAGAGCGGAGAATCAATCCTCTTCTCAGGTACATTTACAACACCCGGAACAGCTTCCGAGCGTCAGAGCGAGTGGGCTGCAAGATTCGAAAATGGGGTGCTTGTATCCTACTGCGTTGGCGGAAAGGAACTTCTCAAGGAAGCTCTTCTTCCCAATACCGGACGCGCTGTCGTTGAGAATGATATGGGAGCGAAACTCAACCGCAAGCTCTCTGTCTGGCAGTATCCTTCGTGGAAAGTCGCTAAGGCGGAACTCTCTGAAGAGGATGGGGCTTATGTCCTGAAGACTGTCTACGAGCCTGTCGGAGCCGCAAGGTTCGTTGTGGATTATACCATCTCAGGCGACGGCTCTATCGGTGTTTACGAGTCAGTGAAGGATGCCGGCGGGCTGAAGGATATGCCTATGATGTTCCGCTTCGGAATGAGGCTTTCTATGCCCGGAGAGTTCTCCAATATCGATTTCTACGGCTACGGCCCTTGGGAGAACTATGAAGACCGTCGCTCGGGAGCCCTCATCGGCCATTATCGCCAGAGGGTTGAGGATCAGTACCACTACGGATACGTTCGCTCCCAGGAAAGCGGCACCCACTCGGGTCTCAAGTGGTTCAAGGTCCTTGACAATGCCGGATGCGGCCTCTCGATTGTCTCCGACGACTTCTCTGCAGCTGCTATTCCGTTCTCACAGGCCGAGATGGACTTTACCAAAGACTGGGTGATGAACCGCCCGAATCCTACCAATGTCCAGGAAGGTGCTCCGCTCCACTCTCTCTCACTCAAGCCTCTTGCCCATGAGAATGACCGCTCCAACGGCACCACCCATGTCACCTTCGAGGCTCGTCAGACCGGAGTCGGCGGCATCAACTCATGGAGAGAATGGCCTCTCCCGAAATATAGGGTAATGCCTTCTGAGGATCTCGTCTTCCTCTTTACAATAGCCCCTGTGAAGTAGGAAAGCGTATCTTTTTTTGCAGAATCAGTGTTTTTTGGTATCTTTGCAACCCGTACAAACTAAACCTTTTTTCTTATGAAGTACGGGTTCGATACCGAAAAATACATTAAAATACAGTCCGAGCACATTAGAGAGCGCATCGCCAAATTCGGCGACAAACTATATATGGAGTTCGGAGGAAAGCTCTTCGATGATTTCCATGCAAGTCGTATCCTTCCGGGATTTGAGCCTGATGTCAAGCTCAAGATGCTCGAGAAGCTTAAGGACGAGCTGGAAATCATCATTGTTATAAGCGCTGTCGACATTGAAAAGAACAAGGTCAGGGCGGATCTCGGTATCACCTATGATGAAGACGTACTTCGACTAAGTGATGAGTTTACAAACCGCGGCTTCTGTGTAAGTTCGGTTGTGATTACCCACTATAACGGTCAGTCCAGTGCCGATCATTATCGCCAGCGTCTCGAGAGGGAAGGAATAAGGGTCTACTACCATCATACAATCGAAGGCTATCCCCAGAATGTGGCTCTGATTGATTCGGACGAGGGTTTTGGCAAGAATGACTTCGTAGAGACGACAAAGCCTCTTGTCGTTGTCACGGCCCCCGGCCCCGGCAGCGGAAAGATGGCGGTTTGCCTCAGCCAGCTCTATCAGGAGAGCCAGAGGGGAGTGAAAGCAGGTTATGCCAAATTCGAGACTTTCCCGATTTGGAATCTCCCCCTGAAGCACCCTGTCAACATAGCCTATGAGGCCGCGACGGCGGATCTGGATGATGTCAATATGATCGACCCCTTCCATCTGGAAGCTTATGGGGAGACGGCGGTCAATTATAACCGCGATATTGAGATTTTCCCTGTCCTGAATGCCATCTTCGAAGGCATCTACGGAGAGAATCCATATAAGTCGCCGACTGATATGGGGGTCAATATGATCGGCTATTGCATCTCTGACGATGAGGTGTGCCGCGAGGCCTCCAAGCAGGAGATCATCCGCCGCTACTATACGGCTCTAGGCGCTCTCGCAACGGGCCATGGGTCGGATTCGGAGGTCAATAAGATCGCTCTTCTGATGAAGCAGATGAAGATTACTCCGGAGATGAGAAGATCTGTAGTCGCTGCCCATGAGAGGAGGGATATTTCCGGAGGGAAGCCGGCTGCTGCGATAGAACTAGCTGACGGAACGATAGTTACCGCAGAGACAAGCTCACTTCTTGGACCTAGTGCAGCCCTTATTCTCAATGTCACCAAGCACCTTGCAGGGATTCCTCACAGCCTGAAGTTGATCCCTCAGAACATGATAGAGCCGATCCAGAAGACAAAGGTTTCCTATCTTCATGGCCACAACCCCCGTCTCCACTCGGACGAGGTCCTCGTGGCGATTTCGATGCTCAGCCTCTTTGACGAGAATTGCAAGAAGGCCCTCTCCTGCCTTCCCCTTCTGAAGGGATGCCAGGTCCACTCGACCGTCCTTCTTAGCGAAGTAGACCGTAAGGTGTTCAAAAAACTCGGGATTGATCTGACCTGCGATCCGGCGGGTAAAAAACGCTGATTATCCCTGGCCGTAAGTTGCTTTCGGCCCGTGTTTTCTAAGATAGTGCTTCTCAATCAGCTCTCTCCTTATGTCTGCATCGGGATTGAGCGACAGGGTGTGGAGTGTGATTTCAGCTATTTTCTCAAGGACTGTAGCGTGGTAGACGGCCTCTGAAGGGGTCTTGCCCCACGTGAAAGGTCCATGATTTTTCACGAGCACACCCGGAGTGGCCACCGGGTCGATGCCGACCATCCTCTCTACTATTGCAATCCCCGTATTCTTCTCGTAGTCTCCCTCGATCATCTCGGGAGTCATGTCATCGGTGCAGGGGATAGGTCCGTAGAAGTAATCCGCATGCGTAGTCCCGAGGCAGGAAATGTCCATCCCGGCCTGAGCCCATGCGGTAGCGAACGTCGAGTGGGTATGGACAACCCCTCCGATCGATGGAAACGCCTTATACAGAACAAGATGTGTCGGTGTGTCGGAGGAAGGACGGAGAGAGCCTTCGACTATGTTCCCTTCGAGGTCCACTATGACAATATCTTCGGGGCGCATCTTCTCGTAGGAGACTCCGCTCGGCTTTATGGCGACGAGACCTTTTTCCCTGTCGATGCCGGAAACATTGCCCCATGTATAGATGACAAGGCCGTTTTTGACAAGGTCAAGATTGGCCTCAAATACTTTCTCTTTAAGCTCTTGGATTGTCATTTTTTTCGTTTTTTTATCTCCAGATTCCAAAGATAAGGATTAATTCTTTAAATTTGTAAGTGAACATAGTAATATCCTAAAACACATTGGCAAGATTTCTAGATCCCCCACCTCCGAAACCTTTGCTTCCTGCTGAAAGAATTCCAAAGGTTTATAAGTCCATGAGATTCAAGGTTTTCCTTGGAGCTTTCCTGGGCTATTCCGCCTATTATCTGGTCCGGAAGAACCTTTCACTGGCCGCTCCCGGGATGATTGCCGAGGGGCTCATCACCAAGGCGCAGGTCGGTGTCGCCATGTCTGCGGTATCGATTGCTTATGCCTTCAGCAAGTTCATTCTTGGAAGTATTTCCGACCGCTCGGATGCGAGGAAGTTCCTGGTACTCGGGCTGGTACCTTCCGCACTTGTGATGATGCTGACGGGAATCATTCCCTTCAGTCCGGACCATCCGGTGCTCAATATGGCGATTGTTTTCGGCCTGATGCTGATTGTCGGTTGCCTTTCCGGAATGGGCTGGCCTCCTTGCGGGCGAATCATGGCACATTGGTTCTCCCAGAACGAGAGGAGTTTCAAGATGTCGGTTTGGAATACTGGCCATAACTTCGGAGCGGGGTCGCTAGGGCTTCTCGCAACTGCGGGAATGACCATGATGGTTGCCCTCGGTTTCCCTGCTGCACAGGACTGGAGAGGCGCTTTTATCCTCCCGTCGCTGGTTGCTATTGCCGTTGCGATTATCTGCTGGTGGCTCATCCGGGACACGCCGCAATCGTGCGGACTTCCTTCCATCAACGAGTATCGCAACGATTACTCAGGGGTCAAGTCGGATGTGAAGGACACTGATAAGATTCCCTTCAAGACGCTGTTCGTGGATTATATCTTTAAGAATAAGCTCCTCTGGGCGGTAGCCGGAGCTAATATCTTTATTTCATTGGTCCGCTACGGCGTCGGAGACTGGGCTCCGACTTATCTCCAGGAGGCCGGAATCATGACTCCTTCGGAGAGCAATCTGGCCTTCTCTATCCACAATTATGTGGGTATTTTCGGGACGATCGTCTGCGGATGGATCTCCTCAAAGTTTTTCAAGGGACGCTGCGCTCCGCCCAATGTGCTTTTTATGGGCATTGTGCTCATTGGCGCCCTGATCTACTGGCAATCCGGTAATCTTTCGGGAGGCAACCTTGCTCTCCAGAAGGTGCTTATCTATGTAGCCCTCATCTTGACAGGCTTCTGCATCTACGGGCCAGTCGCCCTCGTAGGAGTCCAGGCCCTCAATCTGGTCCCGAAAAATGCCGCGGGTACGGCCGCCGGTTTCGTGGGCCTTTTCGGATATCTCTTCGGAGACGCGATTATCGCCAAAATTATGATGGGCTCTATTATCCAGAATGCGGGCTGGAATGTCGCCCTTGCTATTTTCCCTCTTGCCTGCGTGCTTGCTATGGTCCTTTGCGCGCTTCCGTGGAAGAGTGAAGTGGCTATGACTGACTGACCGTCGAAGATTTTAATAATTAATATTATGGACACAAAGCATTCTAACATCATGAAACTGCTTTTTGCAGCTTTCGTTGCTTCGTCTTTCATTCTGACCGGTTGCAAAAGTGAGAAGCTCAATTATGACGCGATTGAGGTCCACAGTCACAATGACTATGTTCAGGCCAATCCCTTCTGGGGAGCCTTCAATGCCGGGACTCCTTCGATCGAAGCGGATGTGTACCTTGTTGATGGGGATCTCTATGTGGCCCACCGCAAGAAAGAACTGATTATCGACCCGGAACATACCCTGAGGAGCATGTACCTCGAGCCGCTCAAGAAGGAGTGGGACAAGAATGGAGGGAAGCCCTATGCTGACGGGGGACCGCTATGGCTCATGGTCGACATGAAAAGAGATCAGCACGCATCTCTTTCCAGACTTGTGGAAATAATTGAGACTGAGGGCTATCTGCCGATGTTCGATGTGACAAGTAATCCTTCAGCAGTGAAGCTTGTCGTTACGAATCTTCCGGATATTATTGAGAACCATCAGGATGACTTTCCTGAGTGGGTGTATTATGACGGCATCCCAAATATGACGCTGACTGAGAAGGGAGCGACCAAGGTTGCGATGATAAGCGAGAAAGCCTCGGTCTATACTAGCTGGAGCGGTGAGGGAGAGATGTCTCCCGAAGATCAGCAGGCTATAAAGGCCGCAATCGAGGATGCCCATAAGATCGGAACGACCTTCCGCCTCTGGGATTTCCCGGATGGCCCCGAGGCATGGGAGATGTCGGTTAAGCTCGGTCTTGACTGGATCAATACCGATAAGCCTGCCGAGGCTGTTGCCTGGCTCAAGGCTAAACGAGAGAATAAATAACTGTTAAAAAGAGAATAAAATGAGTAAATTTTGGAATAAATTAAGTGATATAACCCACCTTCATAAACGTGCTGCTTTTTCGGATCTTCCGGAGAGAATCGCTGCTAAAGAATCAGTTTTCATGGGTATCGCCAAAGGGCGTTTCTCCTGCCGTAAATTCAAGAACACCCCTCTTACGGATATTCAGATAAAGCACATTCTGGAAGCGGCCAGGCTGGCTCCCTCTGCAAAGAACAATCAGCCGGTCCATGTCTGGGTAGTTAAGAGCGAGGAGTCGCTTTCAAAGCTGAAATCGGCGACGAACTATCTCTATGGCGCCCCTGTAGTCTTCATGGTCGGATGCAACCCCGAGGAGGCATGGGTGCGCCAGTGCGACGGTAAAAACGGCGGCGACGTTGATGCTGCCATTGTCGGGACGCACATTATGCTGGAGGCTACCGCCCTCGGCCTTGGAAGTGTCTGGGTTGGCTCTTTCGATCCTTCGAAGATACGGGAAGTCTTCCCGGAAACAACTGGCTATGAGATAGTTGCTCTCTTCCCTGTAGGTACTCCCGATGCGGAAGAAAGCCCCAATCACGGAAAGCGTAAGCCGCTTGAAGAATTCGCATCGGAAGCATAAGATTGATTTCGAAGAGATCTGATTACCTTTCATGGCGCGGGTGCGAGTTTTTCAGGGCGCGGGTCACCGGCAATTTTTAGCACCTGCGCCATGCCGCGCCGCCAAAAGGTGGTTTTGTAGCACGGCATGGCAAATTTGCCGCACATCCCCGGCGCCAGAAATTGAAAAAATTAGGCGATTATAAAAAATTATTGCTACTTTTGTAAGTTGGAACAAAAGTAGTGATTTTACTTTGTTTTGCTGAGCGCGACACTGCTCGCACAACGTCACTTAACTACTTGAAAACAAAATAAATAACAAAAAATAACTATCAATTATGACAAAAAAACAACTTTATGAAACTCCCGAGGCCGAAGTCCTCGTGGTAAAAATTGAACAGGCGCTGCTTCAGACCAGCGTTTATGGCGAGAAGGGCACTGCTGGTAAGCAGATGGTAGATGATGATGATTACACCTATTCTCTTTAAATCAGCTGTCTTATGAAAAAGTCTATACTTCTTTCAACATTCGCAATAGCCAGTGCTTTTGCATTTGTGGGTTGTAATAAAGAGATTTCTCCCGAACCTGCAAAGGATTCAGTTGTCCGCTTTACGATTAATGCGTCTGCTCCCGAGACGAAAACTTTTATTGAGTATGACGCAAACGCAAAGACTTATACACCGAATTGGCATCAAGGTGATGAACTTGCAGTATTCCTTGACTCATGGGCGAAGAACGATTTAGTAGATTTGACACTTTCGAATACCGCCTCAAATGGTCCGACAGCGTCTTTTGAAGGAGAAGGAACAGTTAGCTCTTCCGAACAAACTATTTATGCTTTCTACCCTGCTGGAAAGTTTGCTCAGGCATATGACAATCATGTTTTGGGGATTACGATTCCGGAAGTTCAGAAACCCACTGCGACTTCTTTTGATAAAGATGCTGATATCCTTGTCAATAAGCCGTATCCCATCACAATCTCCAGCGCAAACGTTGTTATAGATGACATGCAGTTTACTCGTGTCCTCTCGACACTTAAACTCGTTGTCGCGGATGGAACAGGTGAGAGCATTCTTTCTTCAGACCAGATTAAATCCATTACTCTTACTACCGATGATTCCAATGCGTCCCTTACCGGTCGTTTCCAGTGGGATTTCGCGAATGAATCTGGCTCTATGAATAGCACGGTCAAATCAAATCATGTTACAGCCGATTTGTCCGCCAATCCTGTTGCTCTGGATGGAGCAAGCCCTATTTATTTCCTCGTTAATCCGGCAACTCTCGCGAGTGGTTCCAATCTCACAATTAACATCTCTACCGATAAGCACGAAATTACAAAGACTGCTTCGCTTCCGAAAGCCTTTGTGTTCCCCGCCGGTAATGTCGCAAATCTTAGTATCTCGATTAAGGACTCTGATACTATTGATGCCGCAATTGTCGAACCCACTACTCCTGGCTGGCATCTTGTCCAGAGTGCTTCTTGGCTCAAGGCTGGTGATAAGATTATTATTACCAATACGACCCCTAATAAGGCTCTTGGTGCGCAGAATTCAACCTATCGTAAGTCTGTTGCTGTCAGCACAAATGGAGATCTTCTAAACCCTGGCTCTGCCACTGAACTGGAACTCGTAGCTGGTTCATCGACCGGCACATTTGCCCTAAAGGCTGGTACTAAGTATCTTGCGCACGAGGATTCGCAAAATTACCTTGTTGAAGCAGATGCGATTACCGACATCAGCTCTTGGAATATCGTCGTTACTTCTTCTGCGACATCAATCCAGAATAGCAAAAATACTGGATACTATATTATGTGGAACAAGAGCAACGATCGATTCTCATGCTACAAAGGAACTCAGGAAGCAATCAATATCTATAAGCAGTATTCGATGGTGGATACGCGTGCCGATTCCGGTTTAGCGTGGAATGCTACCGAGGGACTTGGCGACATTAAGAATCAGGAGCTTGTTCTTCCGACCCTTGCAAACCCCAATGGATTGACCGTTAGTTATTCTTCTACTGACCCGACTGTTGCAACGGTAGCTGCCGATGCTCATACTGTAACTCTTCTCAAGACCGGTGAAACGCAGATTCATGCCATGTTCGCAGGTGACGAGGATTACAAGGATGCCGATGTGTATTATACCTTGACTGTAGAAGATACTCGTACTGTTGTTTCCCTTTCTTTCGTAGACCCTTCATACTCCCTGACCATCGGGACAGATGATTATAACGACTTTATTGGTCAAGATGTAACAGCTTCCCCTTCAGTTACCGGAGTAAAGTATGCTATGAGTGGCGCAATTGTTGGTACGATTGATGAGAACTCTGGTGAGGTAACTCTGGATGGCTCAACAACAGGTACGGCTACGATTACCGCTTCCTATGATGGCGACGCGACCCACAAACCGGCCGAATCTGCAAGTTATACTATTGTTGTCAGCCCTGCCGCAGGGAATACTAATGTTACCGATATCCTTAACAATGCTTTCATCGGCGTGTCTGGTACTACCTACGCAGGCTGGACTGATAAAGAAGGAACTTCTGGAGCAATATACGCTGGTAACTCGGCAGGTGGAAATTCTGCTATCCAACTTCGAAGCAGTAATAACAATTCTGGTATTGTAACAACGACTTCCGGTGGTAAAGTTAAGAAGGTCACGGTAACGTGGAATACGAATTCGGCCTCCGGTAGGACCATAAACATCTACGGTAAGAATTCCGCATATACTGATGCTACAGACTTGTATAATACATCGAAGCAAGGTACTCTTCTTGGGAGTATTGCTTATGGAACATCAACTTCCATAACTGTTACTGGAGATTATACTTTCATCGGCATCCGGTCCGCTTCCAATGCTTTGTATCTTGACGAAATTCAGATTGAGTGGGAACCTGCTAGTGGAGAGCAAGGCGGAGGCGGCAGTGATGTTACCAAAGGAAGTGCGTGGACATCAGGCAATTTTACAGCAACGAGTGATATTGCTAATGCAATTGATGGTGTAACTATTACTTCTAGCATCGATCCTACTGGTTGTGAGACCACTAGCTCCGCTCGCGGTTTGGCATGGTCGAGTGGTAAATCCCCAGTTATTACTCTTTCTGGTTATACTGGCGGCATTGAAACAGTGACCGTGGTGATGTCAACTAATGGTGGCTTAACAAGCGTTAATGTTGCTGCAGGAGGTACGACTTTGGATAGCCAGTCCGTTACAAGTGGTACAGATGCTGCTAACACTGCTTACACTTTTACTTTCTCCAGTCTTAAGACCGGAAATGTTACGATTAATGTAACGAATACCAGCGGTAAATCTGTTTGGATTAAGTCAATATCAATTAATTGACTTCCATCCGGAGGCGGAACCTCCGGGGGCAGTGATGCCACAGTAACGACCGGTTCCGCCAGTAATGTAAGCGCGACAGGGGCAACCCTGTCCGCTTCGTTTACTGGAGTGAACACTTCCACGGCCCCGCAGGCGGCGTGGATTGCCTACGGAACCTCAGAGAGCTCTTTGACAAGCACTGCATACTACGGCGGCACTATTGCCACTGAAAATGGCAGTTTCTCAGTGGATGTTGCAAGCCTTGAGTCCTCGACCAAGTACTACTACAAGGCCTACATGACGGTTTGGAACGGAAGTGCCTACGTGGACATAGAGGGCGAAGTCCTTTCTTTCACATCGGGTTCACCTTCCCCCGTGAGCGACCGGGGATTTCTGGACTGCTACGAGGTCCCGGATATCACGGTCCAGGGTGTTTCCACAGGAACTGAGACCTTCGGCTCCACGTCGTATTACTCGTACACCACCGCCAACTCCAACCAGAGGGTAGTCACTCACACATTCTCCTATGGAGTAAGCACCCTGCGCAACTATTCCATGCTCTACGACAGGACAAAGCATGCTGCGTTGTGGGTAGCATTCGTGATGAATGGAGACAGTTATCCCTGGCTCGTTGACCGCAGTGATAGCTGGAAGCCGGATCCGGCCATCCCGGAGGGCTGGCAACCTTCTCTGTCTTCCGGTTATCAGGAGAGCTCAACCTACTCCCGTGGGCATCAGGTGGCATCCAATGATCGCCGGACGACCACAGACCAGACGAAGCAGACTACGTACTACTCCAACATGACCCCGCAGCTTAGCGGCTTCAATAGCGGCGTATGGGCGACTTTGGAAGGTGACATCCAGAAGATCGGAAACGCTTGCACTGGAAGCACGATGCTCTTTGTTGTCACCGGCCCCATTTTCGGCTCCGGCTACATAACAACAAATGACAAGTCCGGAACGGCCTGTGCTGTGCCTACGCAGTACTACAAGTGCATCATGAAGGTATCCTATTCCGGTGACACGCCTACAGCGGCAGTCGGAGCAGCCTATCTGATGGAGCATGAGAACGGAGCAACAAGGCAGAACGTCAGCATCGACTACATCGAGCAGCTGACAGGGTTCAACTTCTTCGCCAATGTGCCTACTCACCTGCAGAACGCTGCCGAGGGTGAAGTACATCCGACTTCGGACTTCCCGCAGAAGGCAACGAATACATCGGAATAAGTACGGAAACAAAACGTATTAGCAGCAGCCACCAAGATGTAATCACATCAAGGTGGCTGCTACTTTTTTTATATCTTGCCCCGAAAACTCGGGTTTTGGTATCAGTCATTAACACAATGGCGCAGGTGAAATGGCGCAGGTGGTGCAAGAAATGGCGCAGGTGCAAAATTTTCATTGCCTCCTGCGCCATCATTATTTTATAAGCTACTGATAATCAACACTTTGCAATAATAGTATGGCGCAGGAGGCAATGAAAATTTTGCACCTGCGCCATGAACCTTGAAATAACACTTCTATCCCCTTAGTGCCTCGATTATATGGTCATATCGCGGATCCATAACTTATGCAATTGACCTATCCCTTCAGTGCCTCGACTTGCTCTAAGGAAAGGCCTGTGCACTCAGAGATAAGTTGCATATCAAGACTTTTTTCCAGCATCTTCTTTGCCGTCTCAAGCCGATTGGCCTCCATACCTTTCTGCACACCCTTCTCATAGCCATCTTCGAAGTAGGCGTCGGCAATGTCTTTTTTGTCGTAATCAGATAACATGGCTCTCAAGTATTGAGTTCTTTCCTTGTCCGGAACGAGATTCGTCTTGGCCGCCTCGATTATGTGGTCATATCGCGGATCCATTCCTTCCGCAATTGACCTATCCCTTCAGCGTCTCGACTTGCTCCAGGGAAAGACCAGTGTATTTCATGACAAGATCGACTCCAATCCTATCCTCCAACATCTTACTTGCCGTCTCAAGTCGATTGGCCTGTATGCCCTTCTGAACACCTTGCTCCATACCTTTCTGCATACCCTTCTCATAGCCATCTTCGAAGTAGGCGTCGGCAATGTCTTTTTTGTCGTAATCAGATAACATGGCTCTCAAGTATTGCGTCCTTTCTTTGTCCGGAACAAGATTCGTCTTGGCCGCCTCAATTATGTGGTCATACCGCGGATCCATTCCTTCCGGCTTATGGGCAAAGTTACGACAATTTCTAAGAATATAAAACCAGTTTTCCACGGGATTCATGTCCTTGACGGCTTTTTTCGCGAGCCGCGGCAGCTCA
>Ga0256404_1007407_pt1 | contig 17408 bp, 17 predicted proteins | sample RumenRJG_01DNA_FD_185990 | JGI IMG/M metagenome (GOLD analysis project Ga0256404, IMG submission 185990) | Bovine rumen microbial communities from Lethbridge, Alberta, Canada - RJG_01 | ecosystem: Host-associated > Mammals > Digestive system > Stomach > Rumen | place: Canada: Alberta | collected...
CGAAGACAGAATCCAATTCGATTCTCTTCCTATCCGGCGTCTTGTAAATCGTCTCCCTTCCATTGACTTGCTCAGGATTCGATTCGTCGCAATCAAGGAATTTCTTGATTTCCTCTGGCTCCAGGTTTCCTAATTCCGTGATATTGTCCTTGAGAAGTCTCGAGAGGACCTCTGTTTTATGAACGAAGAAACTGAAGATCACGTCCGGGGTCAGATCTATTTTCTTATTTCCGTCACTGTTTTCTTGTCCATCGATTTCCGATTTGCTTTCCAATTTGAATCGCCGGTTGATTACTCGGTTACGGAATCTATAAAGGGCTAATACTACAGTTAATGAGTTATTTTTTCGAAACCTCGATTTCGTTCGGATGCGGGTTGGATCTCCCGGACTATAATCTATTGTGTGCGTGTTCGGCAACTATGTCCTCTCGGTACGACTCAGGCTAAAAAGAGGCCGAAACTTATCAACTTGATAATCGTGTTTTTGCAGATTTTTCGTTCAAAACGACCGTGTTTTTGCAGATTATAAACAGTGCCAGACACACTACAATTACGTTCAAACGTAAGCTCCATTCGAAACTCAAATCATGGATGGAGCACGACCATCTTTGTCTGGTACCAAAGGGACAGCGCCAGGTCGGCAAGACAACCATCGCCGAATACTTCGGAAAGCTTCCGCAGTTCCTTCGATGCAGGGCACCGGTAAAAACTATGATCAGAATACCCAGAACAGATTTCTGGTAAAGGGTTTCTTGTGCCGGTGCACCTTGTGGGTGCCCGGCACATAATCCGAAAGAAGCTCACATCGCGTGTCCTCTTCTGCAGCCGTTCACGAAGCCGTTGAAGTACTGCGTATCGTCGGTCCTGCGGGCGCTCACGAAGTACCTGACATCGTTCTCGGGCTTGTCCTCGAGATGGATCTCGGCTGCAGGGATGGACCAGGCAATCTGAGTGCCCGTTCCGTCCTTGTACGAAACACTCACCTCCATCGTGGTGTACGGCACGAAGGCCTTGGACTGCTTCACCTCCTTCTTGAACATACCCTTCTTCTCCGTCGTCTCGACGTTCTCGAACTGCGGCTCGTAGCAGAGGGTGAACCTGTACACGCAGCAGTGCATGGTGCCGGATACGTAATCCCCCGCCCAGTTCTTCATATCGACCAGGGGGACCTTGTCTTCCGGAGTACGGGACTGCATCTCCAGGGGAGTGCCGTTGATCTTCACCTCGATACCATCGATCTTCTCATCGAAATAGTACTTCCTGACGGTGTCCATATGTGTTAATATCTTTACATTGGCACTATATACCAAGTGAAGTTCCATGTTTACCTTGCGGGAACCCGAACCAATAACTTCAGACATGTATTATATAACTGCGATTGAAGATAAGATATAAATCCCAAACATGTTCGGAAATAGTATGTGAAGATTATTAACAGTACTTGTGCTTACCGAATCCGAATAAGTACGACAGGAACACCATCGTACGTTATGGCATGGTGTCCAAAGGTACGATAAGGGAGAAAAGCTCAATTTCCTACGGAAATCGGATTCTTCAGGGATAGACCGAGGCTTTGGAAACTGTAGATGTGCTTTTCTCGAAAATGGGTGGTGAATCCCGCTGGAGCTGATTCGGGACAAATTAAATCTTGTGCTTTCTGATGAAGAATTGGAGGGTATCGAGAAGACGAGTACGCTTGCACCGGACAAGTACGATTACGATACTACGTAGGCCGTGCCGAAGGAGAAATAAAATCTGCGGTCGGTTTCCTGCTGACCTTCATTGAGAATTACGGGGAATCCATAGATTCTGCTTTCGAGATTTTCCATGTTTCTTCGGAAATCAGGCCGGAGGTCAGAAAGCGCATAGAAGAAAGTCTTTCATCCAAGGATAACCGGCGGGAACTGAGCCCGCTTTTACTTTGGCCGAGGACTGATTTTTCGGAGGCGGGACTCATGATTCCCGCCCCCGAAACCAAAATTCACTGTTTTTGTATCGTGTTCGAGTTCTGGTTGTATGCCTTGGCGACACATTTCCACTCGCCGTTCATCTTGAGGAGCAGGAGATAATCGGTGAAATCGATCCTTCCTCCCCAGCCCTCCTCCAGGACCCTGACCACGGCGAGGGATTCCTCGATGTCGATAACGTCGACCCTGGCCTTGAATGATTCTCCGCCGGAGACGGTGTCGACGTTGTGATAGAACTGCTCAATGGATCCGTGCTCGAGTTTTCCGTCAAGGAAACCGAAGAGAACCGCATCGTCGGTGAAGAGCTTCTTGGCATAGCTGCTGTCGCCCTCGGCGACGCTCTTCACGAATTTCATGGCTGCTTCTTCGACCGCTTTGTATTCTGCGATGGTAGACCTCATATATGTGCGGAAGCAATGCGTGTAATTAAGTAGTGTACTTACAGTCGATTCATATACTTACTTTGAGGAAAGTGCAATGGCAAGATGCATCGCGGACGAGGAACTATGCAAGACCGGATTCAGTTACACCTTATCCCTCATCAGCGGGAAGTACAAGATGACCATCCTCTACACCCTGATGGAGTTCGGATCTGTCAGGTTCAACGAGATGAAGAGATATATCACGGGAGTCTCCGACAAAACCCTAAGTACGTCACTGAAGGAACTGGAGACCGACGGCCTGGTCCACAGGGAGATGTATCCGCAGATCCCGCCGAAGGTCGAGTATTCCCTGACCGAGACCGGCAGGTCCCTGATACCTTTGCTCGACGGAATGTGCGAGTGGGGGGATCTGCACAGGCCTGAGAAGATGTCGGATTGATCTCCCGGCAGTCACATCTTCCTCAGGAGGAAGAACACCGAACCAGCAAGCCCGCACATCTTTAGATGATTTTCTTCATAACCGGCGGGGGCGGATTTCATAAGTCAAGACGTCGGCCGAGATATATAATCGTGACACACGTCAACGGCATTCTGCTCTGGGACAGTGTGCACGTATGAACTCCCACACGATGTCGAGGTCCTCTGCCGGGGCGTAGACCTCGTTCCCGTCCACGTGGACGGTGTTGTGCCTCCTGTCGAGGGAGAGGTATCTCACCCTGCGGAACTCGCTGTACATGCGGGTGCGGACCTCCAGACCGATGCCGGCGGCCGCGGGGTTCCCGGAGAGGGCGCCGGCGAGTACCGTGAGACGCGAGATCGCCGTAGCCTTCTCCACCTGTTTGGCGTGCTGGGCATGCTCCACGCCCCTTTCGTCCATCGTGAAGGTCACGCAGTAGGAACCGCCCATCATCAGGGCGTAGACGAAGTACCCTAAGAACGAGAGGACGGCCATCACCAGGAACATCGTCCCTGTCAGGAACAGGGCGGCCTTCACGTCGCGGTCGAGGACCAGTATGAAGAATCCCATGAAGACCGATATAGCCCCGAAGATCTTGATGACCAGGAACAGGACGGAGAGGTCGTGGTAGAGGTCCTTCTCGTATACCCAGCGGTACTTCCCGTCGCTGCAAAGGGTGACGCGTTCGAAGTCCCCGGCCATGAAGGAATATGGGTGTGGAACCATAAGAGCGTATTGTCCCCTATATGACGGCCGGAGGGAGAACCGGCACTCGAACATGTACCGGAATCGGGGACGGCGGCCTTCGAACGAATATATGCTCTCAGGGACGTCTCAGGAGGAAGAACGCTCCGCCGATGAGTGCGATGGCGGCGATTGCACCGCCCGCAGCGATGTAAAGGAGGGTGTTGTCGTTACTGCCGCCGGGCTTTCCTGTGGCCGGGATGTCCTGCACATCCTTTGTGTCGGAATAGGCGAAGCCGTCGTAGGTTCCGGAGACGGAATAGGTGGTGGTACCCATCTCGGTCTCCGTCGGGGGGATCTTGACCGTATGGGCGACCTCCGGATGTTCCTGATGGTTTTCGGTATCGCCATGGGAGCATGCAATGTCCACCGTGCAGGCCGAACCGTCATCCGCCCAAGTGTATGTGGCGGAATAGTCATGAATCGGGAAAAGATTGTCTTCGTCCACATTCTGAGAAATCCCCCCGTTGTTCACACTGTCATTTGCAGTGATTCCCAGAGGATTGTTGCACGGGATGTAAAGCGTTGTGAGTGAATTGCATCCTTTGAAAGCATAGGTTCCGATGGATGTGACCGAGTCAGGGATGGTCACGGATGCGAGGGATGCACAACCCCGGAACGCATAATCCCCGATGGATATAACCGAGTCGGGGATGGCCACGGATGTGAGGGATGCACAACTCCAGAACGCATCATCCCCGATGGATGTGACTGAATTGCCGATGGCCACGGATGCGAGATGTGTACAACCTTCGAACGCACTATTCCCGATGGATATGACCGAGTCGGGGATGGTCACGGATGCGAGCGATGAACAACCGTAGAACGCAAAATCCCCGATTTTGGTAAGTCCGTCGGGCAGAATCACCGAGCTGCAATCTTTCCATCCGCGTTCATCGGTGATGGTATAATCCCACATGTCGCCGGAACCCGTGAATGTGGCGCATCCTCCAGACATGCTCCAGTACAGGTTGTCACCGCATTGGTTAGGGGCGGGATCCGCGTCCGAGCCGTCCGCGTCGCAGATCATGTACATGCATACCACTGCCAGCACTGCAGAAACCACCATCAAGGTCCAGCGGAAGCTCATGCATAAGAAACCGCGCCCGTGGTTTTAATAATTTGTAATGTGGGCCGGCGGAAACCGCTCCTTCCTGCGTGCGTGACACCGTGTCGGACGGGGTTTTAAGATAGATGCCAGGCGTGTAAAATATTGATATTGTACCTCTTTCGATCATGTACACATATTGTGCTTATTCGGAATAGTACATACTCAAATCATGTCTGAAGTTATCGGTTCTTTGCTTGACGGAATGTGCGAGTGGGGGGATCTGCACAGGCCCGGGAATAGAAAGGCCTGATGCAATCCCCCAATCTTCGATTGTCCGAATCTTCAGCTGTATCCCGGTACACTTTCGTCTTTGGAAACATACCTCTCTTCCGAACCGGGACGCTGTCCCGTGCGGCGGAAGAACTCGATGTCCGCAAGGTCCCTTCTGGAAACGGAACTGTGAATTCTGGACAGAGCAAACTCGAAATCCTCCACGGTAATCTCATCTGATGTGTTTCCCGAATCCATCAGGGAGACCCTGTGCAGTTTGGCGGTATTGCATAATTCCTCCACATCAGCACCGTTGAACCCCTCGGTCTTCTGTGCGATGCAATCGAAGTCGATATCATCCGCATGGGGAATCCCGGAGATGCGGTTGCATAGGATGATCTTCCTCGCTTCCTTCGAAGGGAGTCCCACATGGATATGTGTGCTGAACCTGCCGGAACGCATAAGGGCACTGTCGATCTCCCAGGGACGGTTGGTGGCGGCCAGGACGAGGAGGGTTCCCTTATGCTTCTCCAGACCCTGCATCTGCACCAGCAGCTCATCGATCAGATCGGATTGCCAGGGCTCGCAGCCGTTGCCCCTTTCGCGCCCGAGGGAATCGAAATCATCGAAGAATATTACCGCCTTGGAATCCTTCCTGGCACATTTGAACAGCGCCTTTATGTTCATCTCGCTTTCACCGACGAAGGAGTTGCGGATATCCGTGGATTTGATGCTGTAGAACTTTGCATCTATCTCGGATGCCACGGCACGTGCGAGCATGGTCTTTCCTGTACCCGGGGGGCCGTAGAGCAGAACTCCGGAGGAGGTCTCGATCTCGAACCTTTCGAACAGTTCGGGATGCTTCGAAGGGAGGATCAGGTGGCGGTACACCATCTCCTTCGCATCATCCAGTCCTGCGATGTCATCGAACGAGGTATCGGAAACTTTCACCGGCTTGAACACGCTTTCTTCACTATCGTTGCCGAAAAACAAGCGGTCGACCCCCATTCTTGAACCTACCCATTCGACAGATGAAATGCATTTTCCTATGGATTCGTATTGTTTATCGTGATTCCTGCGGAATGTATGTCCTGGAACATCATCGGGATTCATCGCTCTTCCTTTTTTGTCAAGGAATTGGAACGGGAGACTGCATTCGAAATCCTTTTCGATATACAGCTTCTTGGGTCTGCATTCTGTTCCGAATGCGTCAGAAGCAATCTCCTCGAGAGTATTGTTCACGAAAAGCGAGGACATGGGATGACAATCGGCTAAGCACAATGGTCCCAATATTTCCACACACTCCAAATTGACCTTATCGAAGTTGGATGTTGGACAGTGATATACCAGGTACCTCCCGTCATCCTTGAAAAGACCTTCTCCGCTCGTGATGAACGTGGTATTTTCTTCATGGACAGCTATAGTGCTGAGATTCTTGCATCCTAAGAATGCTTTTGCCGTGACTGAAGAAACCGCAGGGCCGAGATCTACAGTATTGAGTTTGGGATTTCCGCAGAATGCATAATCAGAGATGATTTCGGTATCATCGCATGTCTCGAATTCCTTTTCCTTACAGCCTGCGGGATAGGCTATCAGTACCTTTCCCGCAGAATACAATACCCCGTCCACCGCTTTGTAGAATCTGTTCTTTTTGTCGACATCGAATTTTTCCAAAGAGGTGCATCCGTAGAATGCCCTTTCCCCTATGAATTCCACATTCTCGGGTATACGGATGGTTTTCAGGCCCTTGCACCCTTCGAAAGCACAGTCTCCGATCATCTTCACTCCTGCGTGCAGGATCAGTTCCTTGATGTCGGTCCTTCCTCTGTATTCGGTTCCGATTTCCTCCACTTTCTTGGGGACTGTGACCGTCCCAGCATCTATAGCTTCCGCTGATTTATTGCTCATATGATTTCCTCCGAATGGATCTCCAGCGCTTACGCTGGCACTTGTATTTCTTGTTGGAAAAGGTGTTTGATTAGTCTCTGTGGTTTGACCGTGACTATGATCCTTTAATTACGATATGCCCTGTGTTTAACAAAACCTCAGTCAGCATAGAGAATGATTGAATCTTTGTATTCGCCAACTTTCCCCGATACACGAATGATTTTTCCAATAGCGTTATTATCTTCATAAAAATCGTGTTTCCACATGCCTATTTGACAGGATTCTCCGTTTTCGCACTCAAGTTTGAAGTGGATTCTATCAAAAAGTATACATTTGGAGATATTGACCTTGAATCTTTTGCTTTTACAATGGGGATTGATGCACCGGAAAGGTTCTTTGAGAACCGCGTCGTCCTGTTCGATATATTGGGGAATAGCGCATTCGCAACAGACGAAATTTGCTATCTTTATGTAGGGTACTGGATTTCCAATCTGAGTGATTTTTCCCCGTAGTTCTACCCTCTGTCCGATGCGATCTTCCAAGAATGCAGGCCTATTGCCTTTCGGCTTTTCCGAGCATTCTACTCCTTTGTTTTCAGTTCTTTTGTTCATTCCTTTCTTGGGAACTGGGATCGTCCCCGTATCCATAGCTTCCGCTAATTCATTGCTCATTTGTTCTCCTCCGAATTGACTCCAGCGCTTACACTGGCACTATAGGTTCAGTATGGGAAATTGTTTGTTCAGGGTGATTCAATGGGGTAGGTCGGAGTGTATTTCACGCGGCCGCCCTCAATCCACATGAGACGGTATCCGGAACACCTGTAGAACATTGGGAAATCCAACCTTGCGAAACGTTCGTTCTCTTGAGGTTTAACCTTCTTGAGTACGAACTCCTCTCCCGAGACCTCCAACACGGCTTCAACTGTAATGTCCTTGCATTTGTCAAAATCGACATCGATGAGGACAAGGGTATCTTTGTAATCAGAATAACTGGTAGATCTGATCTCACCTTCGTTCCATTTCAGCTCCTTGGGAATATCATCGTCGGGAGAGTACTCGTCGATGTTGATTTCCAATTCCTTGGCCTTCTCGCAGAGGGCGCGGTACATTGCATCGAGTTCGTCCTGACCGTCAACCTTTTGCTTGGAGGTCATCTCGGATTCCAGGTTATGGAAACGATGGAGCTTATAGTCATAATCGCGGTATTCGTCGTCGAACTCCTGCTTCTTGACTTCCTTTTCCGTAACCATGAATTCGCGCAGCTGGATGAGGTCCTTTCTCATCTGCTCGGCATCCTCGTACTGATCCATCACGACCTTGTCGAAGAATTCCTTCAGGTATTGGTTGACTTTTGCGTCGTTGCCTGCTATGTAGTTCTCCATATGCCTATAGAGGGTAGGTCTTGAGAGGCCCAGTGTTTCTGCCACAAAGGAGAGCGGCGGGCCATTTTTCATTTTGGCTTTGAGTTGATCTCTGCTCATGATAACCTCATCGTCTGAGGAGGTTTATAAGTGTAACGTATAATGTAACGTTACAATGTTACACCCTTAAAACTGTCCGCAGAAATAACATTTTTTTGTTATTTTCTGTAATTCGGACATTCTGCGGACATAGTATGGTTAAGAGGTTTATGAAGTTAGTGTTTCTCCGCACCCTTTCCGCTTGAACGGGAAGAATGCGGACACTCCCGGGGACCGCCCGGGGGTGTAATGCCCTCACATGAGGAGGGAATCGTTCCTCTCGAAGGAGGTCAGGTGCTGCGCGATGTTTATCGACTTCACCGACACCGTGTTGGGGATCTTGAAGGTGACCGTGAATGTCTTGCTCTTGTTCATATCGACGGAGACCCCGTTGCCCATACCTGTGTAACCGTCCTTGGTGAAGATGGTTATGAGACTCGTTCCAGTGGAAGATGTCACCGAATATGAGCAATCATCGGATCCGATGAGCTTGACTGAACTGGCAAGGATGTCGGCCTTCTTGGTGTCGTCCTTCTCGATGTTCTTGATGCATATATCGTAGGTGACGTTCTTGTAGCCGGAACCCGCGTTGGTCGAGGTCCCTGCCTTGTAATCCCACTGGGTGTGGATGGTGTTATCGTCTTCGACTTTCTCCATTGCCTTATAGGCGGCGAATCCCCCCACCGCCAATACTGCAACCACTATAACTGCTGCCAATGCCATTTTAGACATGGTTTTCGTATGATTTTTACAGGTATTAAAAAGGCCACGGAGTAAGGGGGTTGAGGTGTTACAGGGGCAGGAGTGTTCGGTAATTCGCACGTTTCTTCAGAGAAACGTGATCTTCCCAGCGAAAAAAGGCGGAAAACCGGAAACGACGACGAATATGCCCCCAGTTTACGCTTTTTTTACGCTTCCTTCAGTGCAGGCGTTTACAGTCTGTCCGCCAAACCAAGTGTCGGAGCCTCGAATATGCGATGATACCTCACCCATGTGTGACCTACACTGATTGGTCGTACACCTGGTGATGAACATAATCATGGGTTGGTTAAGTAATGTACAAAATAATGTACATAATAATGTTTTTTAGCATGGTAGTTTATCAGTTATTATGGCAATTATAGTCCCGATAACAGAAATGAGGAACACCTTGAAGATGTTCGAGATGTCCGAGAATGAACCGGTCTACATAACCAAGAATGGCTATGGCTCCCGGGTGCTTCTGAACATCGAGACCTATAATCGTATCAAGGAGATTCTGTTGGACATCGAACTAGAAGATGCATATCAGAGATCCGAGACTGACGGGAGGAATGTCGAAGTTCATGAATTCCTGAAGAGGCTCAGGAATGAGTAATTACGCCGTCGAATTATCTGGGGATGCCCAAGATCAGATTTCCGAGATTACGGATACATACGCGATATTCCTTTCAGTCGGTTGCAGCCGAAATAATTCTGGTTAATTGGAATAAGTGAGTATCCGGACACCTTTCCTTTTTAACTCTGCAAGGCCTAGTAACATGGTGACATGGCCAACAGGAAGAACGCTATCATCGAAGCTACCATACGCAGGATCTCCACCCAGGGAGATACGTTCTCCATCTCGCAGATCGCCGAGGACGTGGGATGCTCGCAGGCTCTCGTATTTAGATATTTTCGAACCAAGGAAGGCCTCATGTCGGCATGCTTCGACAGCATCTGCCATGAGCTCGTGACCGTTCTGAGAAGTGTTGAGACTCCCGACAATCCGGATACCGAGAAGGTCAATCTCTATGCGATTTCTGTGTGGGAGGCTTACTGCGGATATCTGGCATCGAAGTCCCATACCGCGAGGGCCTTCATGTTCTTCGTGAACCGCGGGATGAGGTTCCCGAGAGGGTACCGGACGCCGGAGGATGTCATCAGAAAGATACTCGGAGAGGCCTACGGACCCATCATGAAGGTGTACCCGGATTTCGTCTTCGTGGCCGATTACATCATCGTTTTCTCATATGTGGCGGCCACGGGTCTTTTCGACGTGCACGATATCGATACCGGGGAGATCATGGAGAAACTCGACAGGATCATGAGATACGGTATCCTGGGATACGGAAGGGGCGAATGATCCGCTTCCGCGGACCGGTACACGGGTGTCTCGGGACTCTCCCGATCTTCCGGTCCGCCCGACAGAGGGAGTGATGGCCTTTGGCTCCGCCGGCAGGTCTCCGGGTCCTGGTAGATGTCTCGCCGATCGGTCTGCCCCTCTTGCAGGCAGACGGGTATGCACGGTTGATCGGGGATCCCCGTGTCCGGTCCGCGTTCCGCGGCCGGTAGTGTCCAGGGGTGCGTACGGCTTCGCATCAGGATGGCTGATTCCTTTTCCTGCACACTTTTGGTTTTTGGCGTTATTCCTTCGCGGATCATTCGCATTTGAATCATACCCCAGGGGGTATTAAAGAATGAGTTATGCGGCCACTCACCTTATTTTGGAGAGATATGGTTGTAAGTAGACTTTTTACAGTTCTACATAACCGTTAAAAACAGTCCCGACGATAATTCAGGCATGTCTTTTTCTGTTACATCTGAAAGGACGGAGAACCGCAGGAATCTCAAACGGGTCCTGCTGGCCATCGCCGTCGTCATGTGCATGTCAGCAGTCCCGTTCGCTGTTTCCTCCGAATCCGACGCTTTGACGGCGGGTTCCGACGGTTATGTGCTCCGCATCGGTGCGGAAGCCACGGGCGACGAACTCACAAACGTCGGTATGGACGAGTTCGATTTCGGCATGAGCTACTGGATGAGTATCTTCTCGGACATGGGATTCAGAGAGCCCGGAAACCTTCCCAACAACATAAGCATCGGCAGCCATTCGCTCAACGACGCGGTGGGCAATTCCATCTCCGGCAATACCAGCAACTACGTGGATGCTTGCGAATTCGACTATAAGAATGCCAAATTCACATACAATTCGGCTTCCGGAAACATCCTAGACTCCGTTTTCGCAGAGAAATATCCGGATTTCGCTTCTGCTGTCACGGCCTATCTCGGTAAGTCTGCGTATGAAACCGGTGATGTGGTCGTCATCTCCGGAAACATGAGCGGTTCTTCCGCATTAAAGACCTCCTATCAATGGGCGGATGTGAACGATACCCAGGTCGTGTCGACCGGCTATTCTATCGTTAGCGGACAAATCTGCAAGGCGGATGTTACCTACACCCTCAATCCCGATACGGAGAATCAGAAGACCATCACCTTCAAGATCGATTCCAAGTCTTACGGCAACGCGAAGGTATCCATAACTTATGACAAGAAGATCTCCGAGATTGTTGACGGAGATACGTGTCATTATAATTTCGACTCCACTGAGACCAGTTATTCGGGTTCCACCACGGCTACCGTCAACGGAACCGAATATGCCCTGGGTGACTATATCGACCAGGCAAAACCGTCCGATGGTACGGCTACGGTCGTAGAAAAGGAAGACCTCATAGTCGATGACTATTCCTCCTTCCTTAAGGGTAAGTCTGCGACAGACCACGTCAGTTTCGATACCGGTTATGGTGCCGCCGAGAAGCTGGCCAATAAGGTCTTCGATGATGCCAAGGGCGGTACCGATTTCATCAAGTACATACTGATTGCAGGGGCCGTCGCCGCCATCGCCATATTGGCAGTGCTTGCGTTTTTCGTCTTGAGGAAGAAAAAAGCCTGAAACCATCTAAGGCCCCTAACGGGGCCTACAATCATCTTACTGTATTTCTTTAAATAAAAACCGTTTTTTTACGGGTATTTTTGAAGAATTGAACCGTTTTTTTACGTCTAATTTAGCGGGTTTGAACCGTTTTTTTACGGGTATTTTTGAAGAATTGAACCGTTTTTTTACGTCTTATTTCAGTGTTTTGAACCGTTTTTTTACGGGTGTTTTTGAGGAAATGAACCGTTTTTTTACGTCTATTTTTAGTATATTGAACCGTTTTTTTACGGATTATTTGCACCCCGCATTTGAGCCGAGGGAAGATTCGCATCAGTATCTGTGTTATCGCTATCACTCGGCGTTCGTCTGCTGTCGTTGGCCGAACTCAAAAAAATGGGTATGAGTCCGTAAGCGAAAGCATCCATATACGCCGCCTGCGATTATCCAGCATACGCTTGTTGCGGAGGAGACACGCAAATGGGTTTTTTCAAGAAAGACGAGGCGGAGACCGCCAGGGCCGATATGGCGAAGGCCGTCAGGAAGATCATGACCGAGAGGGGACTGGATTCCATCCAGGGTGCGGAGAACAGGAAGTCGATGGAGTTCGCCGCCACCCGCGAATGCGAGATCAGGGAGATACTCAACCACAATACGATATCCATCAACGACTACAACCTGATGGATGCGCTGCAGAAATCCATTCTCATCGAGCAGAACTATGTCATCATCAGGATGCTCGATGAGATGCTGAAGAAGTGAGCATTGCATCGTGTTAAGGGTTACAACCCGAGGCATCCCAGATACTCCCTAAAATCCAGGTCAGATAGGCAGTATGAACGTATAATCCATTTTTTGGGGGGTAAAAAGTGGAATATTTTCCATTTTTAGGGGGGTATTTATATACCCCGAATTTCGCCAGGATGATGAACGAACTTCCGACGAAATCCAAATCGAAATGAAACGATTCTCACCGCCGAGATTATCCGTCTGCTCAGTATTCCGTCAGGAAGACCTGGATCCTGATTCCCTTATCGGTCCTGTCGGACAATTCGGCATATAACTCCCTACCTCCGTCCATCAGGTTGGCGATTGAACTAACTTTGGTAACATCCGACTGTTGATATCCTCCTAACAAGTCATCGTCATGTAACGAAGGTGATGAAATGGGCAGCGGCGGATATTATTCCTGCAGTAAGTGCGGTTTCAGAAGCGACGAGATCTGGTTCGGTGGCGGTTTCATCGGCAACGACCGCAATCCCGTGGTCAGGGACGAGATACAGGACGGAGAATATGGGGATGTACCCAAGAAGATACTGGAATCGGAACCGGACGTCCATTTCTACGGACAAATGGACGCGTTCCGCTGCAGGTGCGGGAAGTTCTCGTCCAAATCTACGGTGATGATTTTTTCTGCAGAGGGGAAGCAGCTGTATGCACCGACTATGAATTGCGAACTCTGCGGGAAGAGGATGAGGAGACTGAGGAACCCCGGAGGAAAGCAGGAATGCCCGAAATGCGGTAAGCAGCTGGATTTCTACAGTACCGTATTGTGGGACTGATACCATGGATTACAAAGAATACTGGTCAATAAGAGGAAATCGTTTCATTACCAAGGATGATTTCCTTGAGATCTCTGCGAATGCCGATGGGGGCCAATTATGCGGATTGGCACAGGATTTGAGAGTTGCTTACGCGGGTTACGTAAATCTCGATCTATCAATTGAATTCGTCAGAAAGGCACTGGATATGGATCTCCGTCCTTTTAGCAGAAAGATAGCTTATGGAATTCTGATAGATGATGCGTTGTTGAAGGGATTGCCGTATATCGGAATCCTGAAGGAAGCATTGGAGGACGGCGTTATACCTGATAGGCCTCTGAGAATGACCGAATCAGATACGGAATTCATTCGCAACAATTCCGGTAATGTCAACGATTACTATTCACTACTACATTTCTGCTGGTCGGACAGACACAAGGCAGACAGTTATTGGGCGGAGAGGGCACTGCAGGCCCTGGAATTGAGGATGTCAAAAGGAGAATCCGCATCGGAGACCGCCCGCAATCTTTCCACATTGTCGGGTTTCGATTGCGGAGAGGACTATGACAACAGACTCCTGGCTATTGTAGACAGCACATTAGTAAGAAAAGATGTAGAGGATGGGCGGGGTATAACATTCGGTAATTTGCACAAGATACTGGAAAATATCAGCGGAAAGAGAGAGGATGAATTACTTATCAGATCGGCGGCGAAGGGTTACTGGGAATCCGTGGACGAAGTTCTCCTGCGCTACCCCACAGCTGATGAAATCCTGAAAGGGAAATATGCCAATGCGATTAACGAATCTATAAGGAACGGAATACAGGGCCGTATATTGACTAAGAATTTCCCAAATTGAACAACTATACTTTTCATAACTCCCGACCTATGGATCGGGGGATTTTTCACGATAATCCCGGGTTTCCGTGCAGATCCAATATCGTTTACTGGGTCATGTCTTGGACAGTTTCCGATTTCTCTGTTTTCGAGGCTAATTTTCGATGCAATTTCGTGTTCTGCTGAAGGTTGGTATAGTGTAATTTAAGTACTAATAGTACTATACACATACAGTGGTAAGATGGGCATTCCGGAAGAGATCAGGAAGGTCGAAAGACCTGCGAACACCGTCGTGGTGGCATACGGGAAGGACAAGGACAAATACGCAGTAAGGTCGAGGATCGGCTGCAGGAACATCGACGGGCGCAGGGTGCCCGTCGAAGGTCCGATCATAGGTCACATAATCAACGGCGAATACGTTCCAATCGATGAGAAACAGAGGGTATCGGAGAGTCCGGTGGACATCAAGGACTGGGCCAACATAGAATTCGTCACATATTGCTCATCCGACCTCCTGGACGAGCTGTGCGAAGTATATCACAGGGACGACGCACTCAAGCTGTACTGTATGGCAGTCCTCAGGGTATGCTACCATGGTATCAAGGACGACGAGCTCAAGGATGCTTATGACAACTCGTTCCTTTCGGAGATGTATCCGGGTGTTGCGCTGTCGCGCAACACCGTATCCGAGTTCCACAAGGATGTGGGGAAGACATACTCCAAGATCGTGGAGTACATGCGCAACCGCGTCGCGAAACTTCAGGAATCCCACCATCTGGTGATTGACGGCACCCTAAAATCCGATGAGAGCAGCGTCAATTCCCTGTCCAACTACTCCCGCAAGGCCCGTACCAAGGGCACCAGGGACATCTCGGTGCTGTACGCCTACGATGTGGAGACCCGGGAACCTGTGTGTTCCAAGATTTATCCCGGCAACATGCTGGACATCATAGCTTTCAAGGACTTCCTGAACACCAACAGGATCTCCAAAGGCCTGATCATAGCCGATAAAGGATTCACGGTGAAAGCAGCCAATCAGGTCTTCGCGGACAATCCGGAACTCCATTATCTACTCCCGCTGAAAAGGGATGCTGCACTCATCGACCATTACGGGATGTATCAATTCGAGATGTCCCTGGACGGCAATCCCCAGATCGTCTGCAGGAAAGCGAAGATCAACAACGAGAGGAAATGGCTGTACTCGTTCAGGGATGCCTCCAAAGCGGCCAACGAGGAATACGCATACCTGCAGAAGAACAAAGACGATTACGATCCGAAAGACCACGAAGCCAGGAGGGAGGAGTTCGGAACAATCGTATTCGAATCCGATTACGATTGTCCCTGCGAACTCATCTACAAAGCCTATGAGGAACGCTGGCTCATCGAGATGGTGTTCCGTTACTACAAGGACGTCAACGAATTCGACGAGACCCGGGTGCATTCCGATTATTCCGTGATCTCATCGGAATTCGTCTGTTTCCTGTCGAGCATAATCAGCAGCAGGATACTGAAGAGATTCGATTCCGCCAAGTCCCTTGACAACCTCAGTTACGGGAAGAGCATGGCCGTGTTGGAGAGGGCGAAGAAGGTACGTATAGACGGGAAATGGAACCTGGTAAGACTCACTGTGAAGGACAGTGAGATCCTGACAGATCTGGGGCTCATCCCCGATGTCATAACCGTGAAGAATCCCCGCGGGCGCCCCCGTAAGAACAAGTCCTGATAGTAGTATAGTTACACGATTTGGGAATCTCTTAATTGACGGACAGGGAATATTTTAGTCCGTACTGCATTCTTCCGGAGCCTTCCGTCAGAGTGATGATCGATTATCTTGATGAACAGATTGAACTCAGGAACATATAGGAAGATGGCAGCGAAGCCGCCGAAATGTATTTGGCAATCGCCAAATCGTTGTTCGCTAGGGGAGATACAGAGGCATTCAGGTATGCGGCAAGATGCTCAAGCATCGACATCTGTCCGTATCTATATTCCATGCTGGCGGATGGATTCGGGACGGAAAAGAACGAAACATTGGCGAAGAAAGTTGCCAATTCTTTTGATGAAAAAAATCCGGTTTTGCTGAAATCTGTATTATCCGAATGTAGGGGGAAGAGGTGAACATGCGTGAGTGGTCTTTCGGAAGGGCATCATCTATCGCGATGAACGACCCGTTTTCGTATTCCAAGAAACGGAACGCTCTTGAGGGATTCGATTGGCTGTTCGAGGGGGAACAGGTCGCGATATACGATGGAGTCCCCGCACAATCCGGAATGGAATATTTGGATCTGACCGATGATTATCCGTATCCAGTTGCTAAAATCGGCAGTAAAGAGATGCTGTTTAATGCTCTGCTGAACGGAAAATGCGTACTCAGTGCGTATGCCGACAGTAAGTATGATGCCATGATGATGGGCCCGAAAAAGAGGCTGAAGTTACTGAGGGCGTATTTCGAAAAATTACCGGAGGGGACGTACGTGCTCCTCAGCGAGGATTGGGATTGATTCGATAGAGGAAAAAACAAAGAAAAGGAGATTAGAAAATGGTTTGAGTATACGAATGTGGTTTTGAAGAGGATCATTCCTCCTTCCCGGAGCCGATCCCGTATTCTTCCTCGTATCTTTCCTGCGTCCATGGGGAGTCTCCCCGGCCGGCCTTGCGGCCGCCGGGACGCTCATCGAGCAGCTTCTTCACCTCTTCGGGTGTGATGTGCACGGATTCCCACTCGAACTTCTTTTTGCTCTCTGGTTCTTTGCTCATGATTAATCATCGTGAGAAATGTATAACAACTCTCGAATGTTAGAGAAGTTAGCGAACATCTCTAGCATGGTGAGTAGGCATCCAATTCATGAAATAGTCTGATCGAACGATCAGTTCCGTTCATCAAGGCCGTGGTAGACGTCTATCACGGCCTGACCCTTCTCGGTCACTTTGAACCTCTTCCTGGCGAAGGGGTCCTCGGCGAGCCATCCTTTCTCGACCATCGGCGCGATGAAATTCCTCCTGAAGTACATCCTCTTCTTCTGGAGGTCCTCGGTCTTCTTGCGGCCGGGTTTGGGCATGTATCTCCAGATGCCTTTCTCGGCGAGTCCGTCGATGATGTCCTCGTAGGTCACGTATGATTTCTCCAGGGAGAATTCGCCGATGA
>Ga0256404_1007410_pt1 | contig 17402 bp, 10 predicted proteins | sample RumenRJG_01DNA_FD_185990 | JGI IMG/M metagenome (GOLD analysis project Ga0256404, IMG submission 185990) | Bovine rumen microbial communities from Lethbridge, Alberta, Canada - RJG_01 | ecosystem: Host-associated > Mammals > Digestive system > Stomach > Rumen | place: Canada: Alberta | collected...
GACGGAGGCTACCATACTATCAGCGGCCTCAAGCAGCCGCTATTCACCACCGTTAACGGTGGCACGGTGAAGAATCTCGTTTTGGACAAGGTGCACATTACCTCGGGAACCAATGTAGGTGCTGTGTGCGGAACCGCCACGGGCAGTGCGCGCATCTACAACTGTGGTGTGCAGAGCAGCGACGGCAGTTCGTCGTTGGCAGGCACCACCGTGGGTGGCCTGGTGGGTACCATTGCCGAAGGCAGCAGCGTGCGCGTGGTGAACTGCTACAACTATGCCACCGTCAGTGGTACCAGCTATTCGGCCGGCATCGTGGGCTACAACCAGGGCACCGTCAGCGGCACCACGACGGTCAATACCACCGGCGTGCGCATAGCCATGTGCATGATGTACGGCGACATGACTACCGGCACCAATCGTTCGCCGGTCTACGGGGGCAACCACACGAACAACGTGCAGAAGCTGACGGAGTACAACTACTACCGCTCGCGCGCCAACCTCACCTACACGGCCTACAACGACCAGCTGGCCATTGACAAGGACGCGTTCCTGACGCGTTTCCCCTTCTACCGCCACATCCTGAACACACACCGCGAGATGGCGGCCTACTTCCTCTTCGGCGACCACAGCGCCGCCCACGTGGCAGAGATAGGCCACTGGGTGCTCAAGCCCGAGGTGGCCCCCTACCCCATCATCGAGCCGTGGGAGACCGGTACGCATCGCACCACGCAGGACATCGCCGCCAAACTGCCGTCGACCACGGCGGACTATGCCGGCAAGCTTATCGACAGTATGGGCAACAGCGGCTACCTGACGGTGAACTACACCGTGGGCGGCACCACAGGCAGCCTCAGCCTGCCCATCACCGACATGGACACTGCGCGCTACGACTTCACGTGGGGCAAGGTGGTGCTGCCGTTCGCCAACGAGCTGTGGACGCAGACCGACTACAGCACGGTGGTCACCGGCTGGAAAATCACCTCCGTCACCAAGAACGGCACCTCCTACAACACCTTCAACATACCCGCCGCCGAGCCCTACAACTTTGCCGACCGCGACAACCCGCAGAAGGACATCTACAACGCCCCCAACAACCCCTACATCTTCGCCCAGGGCGGCAACTACATTGTGCCCTACGGCGTGACGGCCATCAGCATCGAGGCCAACTTCGCCACAGCCTACTACCTGAGCGACTCCCGCTCCGACTTCGGCTACAACAACTCCTACGGCGGCCAGACCGACCTGGGCTGGGCGGTGCCCACCTCCTACCACAACCGTACGGTCTACACCGACCTCAACACCCTGGTGAACGCCCTGAGCAACAGCACAAACCCCCACAGCCAGGCCATCGTGCTGGTGGGCAACTACCACTACAACCAGAACACCATCGGCGGTGTGCGTTTCAACGTCGCCAAAGCCGTCACCATCATGAGCGTGGACGAGGACCGGAACCAGGAGCCCGACTACGGCTGGTACTCCTACCACACCACCGACCGTTCGGCGATACCTCCCATACGCTTCGACTTCGTGCCCAACATCGGCATGGGTATGGCTGAGCGCGTCAACGGGTCCACCCCCTATCCCACCATCGGCATCTGGCACGGCAGAGGATGGTTCGAGCTCACCGAGACCTGCGTGAGCTTCATGAGCGAGTGCGAAATCAACGACGGCGCCTTTACCAACAACGACGACCACGGCAACAACCGCTGGATAGCCAACAGCGGCTACTTCATCCAGATTGTCCGTGCCCGAAGCGGCAACGCCAACAAATTGAGCTACGAGCAGATTGGCGGCAACGCCTACGTGGAGGAGCTCTACCCCGGCTCGCATACCGACAATGCGCGCGTCACCACCATCAGGCCTATCCTCGTCACCGGCGGCGAGATTGAGGAGTGCTACATGACAGGCTACCGCGCCGGGGCCACGGCTACCGGCAGCAATATCTGGTTCTGGGGCGCCGGAGGCAAGATGCACAAGTGGCTCGGCGCCTACATGGAGAACCCCAGCACCAATGGTGTCAACGTCACCGCCAAGGTGGACCACGCCGTCATAGGCCGTTTCTTCGGCGGCGGCACCTCGCCCAACGCCCGCATCACCGGCAACATCGACATCACGATGAACAACAGCCTGGTGGACTTCTACTGCGGAGGGCCGGAGTTCGGCAACATGGCCGAGGGCAAGACCGTCACCACCCACGCCACCAACACCACCTTTGGCGAATACTACGGCGCGGGCTTCGGCGGCACCTCCATCACGTACAACCGCGAGGGCAACAACACCGGCGTCAACTTCGGCAACAGCATTGACTTCCCCATCGCCTTCGGGACAACCTACCAACGACTGTCGAACAATGCCACCTACGGCATCGGCAGCTGCTACAAGTTCGAGTTCATCCTCTACTCCGGCGGCAGCGGCACCGGCGTGGCGCGTTCCTACACGGGCTATGCCAAATTCGACCTTGCCACCACGGGCAGCGTGACCAACGTACTGAACGGCTGCACCGTGCTGGGCAACTACTACGGCGCCGGCTGCCAGGGCAAGGTGAACGGCACCGTGAGCTCCACGCTGACGGAATGCACCTTCATGGGCAGTGTCTTCGGCGGCGGCTACAAGGCGGCCTCCAACGAGGTGCCGGTCTACCCCAGCACCGAGCCTGCCAAGTCCCGCTACACCAAACAGACGGGACTCTTCAGCGACTTCGGCACCGTGGAGCCCGAGACTTTCACGTGGCAGTATCGCGGCACCCCGGGTTCCGACGACGCCAACAAGATACTCTACACCACCACCGACATGAGCACCCTCGGCACCGTCACCGGGGCCATCAGCCTCACCCTCGACGGCGGCACGGTGGCGCAGAGCGTCTACGGCACAGGCAATGAGAGTCCGGCCCACGGCGGTGTGACCACCCTCGTCAAGGGCGGCACCGAGGTGGGCGGCGATGTCTTCGGCGGGGGCAACCTGGCGCAGACCACGGGCAACGCCCTGTTGACCGTGGAGAACGGCAAAGCCACCAACCTCTTCGGTGGCGGCAACGCAGCCGGCATCGACGGCGACGCCACCGTCAACATGGAGGGTGGACAGGTGCGCACGGCCATCTACGGCGGATGCAACAGCAGCGGCGCGGTGAGCGGCGTGGTCAACGTCAACGTCCTGGGCGGCACCCTCGGCACCGATGCCGACCACACCATCAACATACACGGCGGCGGCTACGGACAAGCCACCTCGACGGGCAACGACGTGACCGTCAACATCGGGCAGGAAAGCAAGAGCGCCGCCTATCCCACCATCTGGGGCGACGTCTATGGCGGCTCGGCCAAGGGCAACGTCAATGCCTCGACCGCCAATACCACCACGGTGAACATCAATAACACGGTGCTCCACGGCAATGTCTTCGGCGGCGGCCTGGGCGAGAAAACCGCCAGCGGCCACTACGACGACGGCTCCTACGTCGTCACCGACAGCGTGCCCGCCCTGGTCCTCGGCAATTCGGTGGTCAACATTGGCACCTCCACGCAGGAGAGCAACAACATACAGATCAGCGGCAGCGTCTTCGGCGGCAACAACTACTGTGGCTCGGCCCTGGGCTTCACCACGGTGCATATCTGGAAGACCACACACACCGCTGCCAACACCGCTCCCTCGCAGAGTGGCAGTCCCGAGGTGGGCACCACCACAACCCTCGCCACCCTGGGCACCGAGCCGGAGAACTTCGCCCTGCAAGCCGTCTACGGTGGCGGCAACCTGGCTCACTACAATCCCACCAATACCCTCTATGGAGGCACCGCCGGCAAACGCGCTTTTGTCCATGTGCACGGCTGCGACAACACCGTCCGTTATCTCTATGGCGGCGGCAACGCCGCCAACACCCCGGCCGACAGCGTCATCATCGACGGCGGGCGCTTCTACAAGATATTCGGCGGCGGCAACGGCGAACGTGCCGACCTGCCCGGCGCCGACCTTACCGAGGGCAACGCCTATACGCTCGTCAAGGGCGGCGTCTACAATGCCGTTTTCGGTGGCTCCAACACCAAAGGTGTCATTGCCAAGGATATGAAGCTCAATATCGCTCCCGACGGCGGCTGCGGTCTCGAACTCATCGGCGATCTCTTCGGCGGTGGCAACCTCGCCCCCAGCAAGGGAGGCAACCTCACCATCGAGTGCGGCGACATTGTTCTCGGCAACGTCTACGGCGGTGCCAATGCGGCCTACGTGGACGGCGACGTCACCCTCACCCTCAAGGGTGGCAACAGCATAGACTACGTCTTCGGTGGCAGCAAGAGCGTGGCCGACGAGGACCATGTGGACGGCTACGCCATCAACGGCAATGTCTCCCTCATCCTCAAGGGCGGCACCATCACCAATGCCTTCGGCGGCAGCGACACCAAGGGCAACATCAAGGGTATCATCAGCGTCTTGGTCGACGACGCCGAGGATGCGGGATGCCCGTTGAAGGTGGACAATGTCTACGGCGGTGGCAAGGATGCCGCCTATACGCCGCAAAACCCCTCAGTGGCGACACCTACGGTCGATGTGGTCAACGGCACGGTGAACAACGCCGTCTTCGGCGGCGGCTTGGGTGCCGACGCCAAAATCACGGCCAACCCGACAGTGAAAATTGGTGGCACTGGCGCAAAACATGCTGTTGTGGGTGGAACCAAGATTGCCGGAGGCACGGGCGAAGGCAACGTCTTCGGCGGCGGCTCCGAAGCCGACGTGCTCAAGGACGGCGACAACACAGGTAACACCAGCGTCACCCTCACTGGCAACGCCGAAATCATGGGCAACGTTTACGGCGGTGGCAACAAGGCCGCCGTGGAAGGCAATACGCAAGTGAAAATGGAATGAAGATCTTCACTCTTGGTGAAGGCTGTCGTATAGCGCTCGCGCTTTGGCGGGACCTATGGCGGCGCTGAGGTCTTCCAGGGTCTGGATTTGGATTTGCTTCACACTGCCGTAGCGCAGCAGGAGGTCGTGGGCCGTCTTCTCGCCGATGCCCGGAATGTCGGTGAGGGCGGTGCGGAAGGTTCCCTTGGAACGTTTGTCTTTGTGGAAGGTGATGGCGAAGCGGTGCACCTCGTTCTGTATCTGCTCCAGCAGGTGGAACAGAGGGTCGGTGGGTTTGAGACCCACAACGGCGATCTCGCCCCGATCGTCGAAACGCAGCAACTGGTTGGTGCGGTGGCGGTCGTCTTTGGCAAGGCCGGCGATGGGAATGGCGAGGTGGAGGTGGTCCACGATGACCTCGCGGGCCACATGCATCTGCCCCTCGCCGCCGTCGACGATGAGGAGGTCGGGGAGGGGGGCGTCTTCGTCCTTGAGGCGGGAGTAGCGACGCTCGATGATTTCGGCCATGGAGGCGTAGTCGTCGGGTCCCTCGACGGTCTTGATGTTGAATTTGCGGTAGAGGTTGCGGTTGGGTTTGCCGGCGGTGAAGTGGACCATGCCGGCGACGGGGTAGGCACCCTGGATGTTGGAGTTGTCGAAGCATTCTATCTCCATGGGCAGTGTGGGCAGGGCGAGGGCGCGCTGGATGCGCTCCAGCAGCTTGAGGGCCTGGGGGGCGGCGTCGCCCTGTGTGAGGGCGCGCTGGTGGCGGCACTGCTTCTGGTAGCTCTCAACGTTGCGCAGGGAGAGCTCCAGCAGCTTGCGGCGGTCGCCGCGCGGGTCGTAGTTCTGGCGCAGGTAGTCGGCGGGGATGTCGGGCACGGCGAAGGGAAGGATGATTTCCTGTGCGGTGCTCTGGGTCTGCTCGTGGAGGGCGGGGATGACGGTGGCGAGGATTTCGGTGTCGGTCTCGTCGAGCTGGCGTTTGACCTCGTTGCTGAGGGAGTAGATGATGGCGCCGTTCTTGATGCGGAGGAAGTTGACATAGGCATAGGCGGGGTCGTCGCCGAGGATGGAGACGACGTCGACGTCGCGGACGTTGGTGTCGACCACCGTCGAGCGGCTCTGGTATTCGGCCAGCAGGTGTATCTTGCGCTTGAGGGCTTCGGCTTCTTCGAAGCGCAGCTCGTCGGCGAGGGCGTACATGCGATTCTTCATCTGCTCCTCGATCTCGCCGAAGTCGCCCTTCAGTATGCGGCGTATGTTCTCGATGGTGGCGTGGTATTCCTCTTTGCTTTGCAGGCCGGCGCAGGGGGCGCCGCAGAGGCCTATCTGGTGCTTGATGCAGGGGCGGTTGCCCATGGTGTTGCAGGTGCGGTACTGGAAGAGCTGGCGTATGATGTCCTGAAGCTCGCGCAGGATGCGGCCGTTGGGGTAGGGACCGAAGTATTGGCCGCGGAGGTTCCGGCGGCGCGTGTAGAGCAGGCGCGGAAATTCCTCGTCGGTGATGCAGAGGTAGGGGTAGGTCTTGTCGTCCTTGAGCATCGAGTTGTAGCGCGGCTGGTAGCGCTTGATGAGGCTGTTCTCGAGGAGCAAGGCGTCGACCTCGGTGGCCACAACGGTGACGCGGATGTCGTAGATGTTGCGCACCAGCATCTTGATCTTCGGGCTCTTGTCGTCGTAGTGCGAGAAGTAGCTGCTGACGCGCCGCTGGAGGTTGCGGGCTTTGCCGACATAGATGACTTTTCCCGAGGCGTCGAGGTGCTGGTAGACACCAGGGTTTTCGGGAATGGTTTTAAGCCGCATGGCTATGCGGTCGATGTTTTTGTTGATGCTGGCGTCGATCATTTGTCCAGTATGGAGTAGTCGACCTCGGTGCGCTGCACGTTCAGGCGGAAACTCCGGACTCCCTCGAGGTCGTATTGGCTTGTGGCCTGGGCTATCTCCATGCGGTAGTCGCCTTTGGCGTTGAAGGTGAAGAAGGGGCGGATGTTCTGTGTGAGGGTGCGGAGGCCGTCGCGGTCGCGGCCAGGGGTGACGATGCCTTTCCAGCGGCCGTTCTCGACCATGTTGACGTAGGCGTAGAACATGCGGCGTTCGCCGTCGGGGCTGTAGAGGTTGACGGTTAGCGGAAGCTGGGGGTTGCGCATGAGGGCGGTGTCGACGACAAGCTCTAAATCGATACGGTAGAAGTCGTCGGCATTTGGGACCGAGAACTCGAACACTTCAGGGGTGAAGCGGTTCCAGGTGTTGTTGGCAAAGGTGCGTGTGTCGTCGACGAGTGTGGGGTTGCTGCTGCAGGAGAGGAGGGTCAGGGCGAAAAGGAGGGGTAAAAGACGAAGGGTGGACATGGTATTTAATTTTTTTGTTTTATAATGTGTTGCATGATTTGGACGGCGTTGGTGGCAGCGCCTTTGCGGATGTTGTCGGCTACGACCCAGAGGTTGAGGGTGCAGGGTTGCGAGGGGTCGCGGCGCAGACGGCCGACGAAGACTTCGTCGCGGTGGTGTGCGGTGATGGGCATGGGATAGAGGTTTCGGGAGGGGTCGTCGAGGAGGATGACGCCGGGGGTGTCGGCGATGAGGGTTCGCAGCTGGTCGAGGTCGTAGTCGCGTTTGAGTTCGACGTTGACAGATTCGCTGTGGCCACCGACGACAGGGACGCGGGCGACGGTGGCGGAGACGAGGATGGAGGGATCGTTGAAGATTTTCCTGGTTTCGTCGACGAGTTTCTGTTCCTCGGTGGTGTAGCCAGTGGGCAGGAAGTCTCCTCCGTGAGGGAAGAGGTTGCGGTGGATCTGATAGGGGTAGGCTGGGGAGGAACAAGACTCTCCGCGTTCTTCGGCTTCGAGCTGTCGTACGGCTTTAAGGCCGGTGCCAGTGATGCTTTGGTAGGTGGAGACGACGATGCGCCGGATGCCGTATTCACGTTGTAGGGCTGATATGGCGAGAACCATCTGGATGGTGCTGCAGTTGGGGTTGGCGATGATGACGGCTCCGTTGGGGGATTGCCTGAGGGCGTTGAGGGCGGTGTCGATGTTGATTTCGGGCACGACGAGAGGTATCTGGGGGTCTTTGCGCCAGGCCGAGGAGTTGTCGATGACAGTGGTGCCGGCATTTACGAAGAGTGGCGCATACTGGCGCGAGGCGGATGCGCCGGCAGAGAAGATGGCGTAGTGTGGGTGGGCATCTATGGCCTCCTCGACGGAGACGACGGTGATTTGGCGGTCGGCGAAGGGTATGGTTTTGCCGACGGATTTGGGCGAGGCGGCGGCAATGATTTCGTGGTTGGCAAAACCGCGTTCGGCAAGGACGGTGAGCATTTCGCGGCCTACGAGGCCTGTGGCCCCGACAACGGCTATTTTCATTTTGTTTGTATTCTGCATGGTAGGTCAGATTGTCTATTATCAATTAAAGTGCAAAAATACGATTTTTTGTTGATTTGATCAAAAAAAGTGTTTTATCGAATGCCGTGTTTGTTGAGAGCGGCGTGGAAGGCGTTGGCATTGCGTTGGTGCTCGGCGAGTGTGGAGGCGAAGCGGTGTGTTCCGTCCATTTTTTCGCTGGCACAGAAGTAGATATAGTCGGTTTTCGGGGCGTTGAGGACGGCTTTGATGGTGGCTTTGGAGGGGAGGCAGATGGGTGCCGGGGGGAGGCCGGTGTGGAGGTAGGTGTTGAAGGGGGAGTCGGTGGCGAGGTGTTTGTGGAGGATGCGGCGGAGGGTGAAGTCGCCGACGGCGTATTTGACGGTGGGGTCGGCCTGGAGGGGCATGCCGTGCTGGAGGCGGTTGAGGTAGACGCTGGCTATGAGGGGTTTTTCGGCGTTGTTGTTGGTTTCTTCCTCGACGATGGAGGCGAGCACGACGATGTCGCGAGTGGATAGTGGCGCCTCTGTCTGCTGCCAGAAGGCAGCAGATTCCTTCTCCATGCGCTGCATGAATTGCTCGGGGGTGACGATCCAGTAGAATTCGTAGGTGTCCTGGAGGACGAGGTGGAAGCTGTCGAGGGGGATGTGGAAGTCGTTGTGCATCAACTTGGTGTTTAGGTATTCGTTGAGCTGCTGTGGGGTGCGGAATTTGCCGATGGTGAGGCGTAGGGGGTCCTGCTGGCCATTGCGGAGTTTGCGCACAAAGGCGTGCATTTTCATATTGCGCGGCACGAGATAGCTGCCAGGGCGCACGTGCTTGGTGAGGCCGACTGCTCTGGCTTCGAGGTCGAAGACGATGGCCGCCGGAGTCTTGCGGATTACCACTTCGTGCGCGTCGAGCGTGTCGCGCAGGTCGTCGTAGGTGCAGCCCTGCGGGATGTTGATGCGCACGGGCTCGGTGTCCCAGTTGGCGGTATGGTAGGGGCCGAGGAAGAGCAAGATGGCGAGCAGGAACGCCAGGGCGCCGCCGACGGCAAGTGTGATAAGGATTGTTTTTTTCATAGGATGAGTTGCATGCGTATTGAGTCGATGTATCGGTCGCCCACGAGGAGCCAGTCGCGGAAGTGGCCGCACTCGGTGTATCCGGCTTTGGCAAAGAGGGCCAGCGAGGCGGCGTTGGTGGCGGCGATGTCGGCGTAGAGGGTGTGGATTGTTTGATTGCTTGATTGTTTGATTGTTTGAGTGGAGTAGAGGTTTTCGAGGGCGTGGAGCATGGCGAGGGCGTGGCCCTGGCGGCGGTGCTCGGAGGAAACCATGATGCCCACGGCGCAGCGGCGGTTGAGGGGGTCGTAGCTGTAGAGGTCAATGCAGCCTACAATGAGTGATGAGTGATGAGTGATGAGTGAGGCGTACAGCCTCAGGGAGCCGCTGGAGAGCGAGGCCCCTTCTTCGGCCATCAGCGTTATTGCAGGCTGGCAGCCTGCGTCCCATTGTTGCAGGCGGATTCCCTCTCCTGCGGGAGAGGGGGCAGGGGTGAGGCCGGTTAACTGATCTTCCCCCATAGTATCTTGTTTTTGGAGTTCTGTATGTGTTGCATCAGCAGGGGGTGTGCGGCGAGGGCGGGGTCGGCGGCAAGGAGGTCGCGCACGGCGTTGCGCGTGGCGCTGACGAGGGGTTCGTCGTCGACGATGGAGGCCAGGCGGAGGTCGAGGGCGCCGCTCTGCTGCAGGCCCTGTATGTCGCCGGGGCCGCGCAGGCGGAGGTCGGCTTCGGCTATCTGGAAGCCGTCGGTGGTGCTGCACATGGTGCGTATACGCTCCTGCGAGGTGTAGGAGAGGTCGTCCTTGGTCATGAGGATGCAGTAGGCCTGGTCGGCGCCGCGGCCCACGCGTCCGCGCAGCTGGTGCAGCTGGCTGAGGCCGAAGCGTTCGGCGTTTTCGATGACCATGACGGAGGCGTTGGGCACGTCGACGCCCACCTCTATCACCGTGGTGGCCACCATGATGTGGGTGAGGCCGCGTTTGAAGCGGTCCATCTCGAAGGCTTTCTCCTCGGCGGTGAGGCGTCCGTGGACCATGGAGGTCTGGTACTGCGGCCGGGGGAAGTAGCTCTGCACCATCTCGAGGCCGTCCTGTAGGTTCTTGAGGTCCATCTTCTCGCTTTCCTCGATGAGGGGGTAGACGATGTAGACCTGGCGGCCGGCGTCGATCTGCTGCTTGAGGAAGGAGAAGACGAGGGGGCGGTTGCGCTCGAGGCGATGGTAGGTGCGCACGGGGTGGCGGCCCGGGGGCAGCTCGTCGATGACGGAGCAGTCGAGGTCGCCGTAGAGGGTCATGGCGAGGGTGCGCGGTATGGGGGTGGCGGTCATGACGAGGATGTGGGGCGGCACGGCGGATTTCTGCCAGAGTTTGCTGCGCTGCTCGACGCCGAAGCGGTGCTGTTCGTCGATGACCACGAGACCGAGGTCGCGGAAGGCGACGTTGTCCTCGATGAGGGCGTGGGTGCCTATGAGGAGGTCTATCTCGCCGTCGGCGAGTTGCTGTTTGAGTTTCTTCTTGGCGGCGGGGCGCAGGGAGCCCGTGAGGAGCTGCACGTTGACGCCGAGGCCGTCGAGCATGCGCTGGAAGGTGAGGAAGTGCTGAGTGGCGAGGATTTCGGTGGGTGCCATGAGGCAGGCCTGGCTGCCGTTGTCGACGGCCAAGAGCATGCACATCAGGGCCACGAGGGTCTTGCCGCTGCCCACGTCGCCCTGCACGAGGCGGTTCATCTGGCGTCCGGTGCGCATGTCCTCGCGGATCTCGCGTATGACGCGTTTCTGGGCCCCGGTGAGGGGGAAGGGTATCTGGCGGTAGAAGTTGTTGAAATGGTCGCCCACATGGGCGAAGACGCGCCCCTGCGAGCGCGAGGTGCGCTGCTGGTGGGCGTACTGGTAGTCAAGCTGGAGGAAGAAGAGTTCCTCGAACTTCAGCCGCAGGCGGGCTTGGTCGAGCTGCTGGCGACTGTCGGGGTAGTGGATGGCAAGCGTGGCCTCGCGGCGAGGGATGAGGTGGAAGTGGTGGAGGATGTCGTCGGGGAGGTTCTCGGGGATGAGTTGGTCGCCTGATTGCCCGATGATATGGATGAGGGTCTCGGTGATGCGGGCCAGGGCGCGGGTGCCAAGGCCGTTCTGCTTCATCTTGTCGGTGGTGTGGTAGACGGGCATCAAGGGGTGGCGGGCGCCGTCGTCGATGGAGGTGTAGGGCTCGATGTCGGGATGGGATATCTGCCAGATATTGTTGAAGATGGTGGGTTTGCCCATGACGAGGTATTCGACGTTGGGTTTGAGGCGTTCACGTACCCATTTGGTGCCGGCGAACCAGACGAGCTGGAAGTAACCGGTGCCGTCGAAGAGGTCGACAGTGAGACGTTCGCGGTATTTGCCGGTGGCAACGGTCTGCATGTTGGACAGTTTGCCTTTGATGACCACGAAGGCGTCGTCCTCTTTGACGTCGGCGATGGCGGAAACGACAGACCGGTCGACATAGCGGAATGGCAGGTAGTCCAGCATGTCGGCATAGGTGTGGATGCCGACTTCGGAGGCCAGCACTTTGGCCCGCGACGGGCCTACGCCCTTGAGGTATGCTATGTCGTCGTAGAGGGTCATCTTTGGGAAGTTATGAGTTAGGAGTTAAGAGTTATGGGTTAGTTTTTCGCGTTCGAGGGTAGAGGAGATGTTGATGTGGTCGGGGTCGGCCATGACGAGAAGGGTCTCGATGGAGGGGTCCTGCAACCGGTTGACGGCGGCGATTGTCTGCTCGTATTCAAAATCCTTGGCGGTGCGTATGCCTCGGATGATGACCTTGGCGCCCAGGCGGTGGCAGAGGTCGATGGTCATACCGGAGTAGGAGGTCACTTCGACGTTCTCGCAGTCGGCCAGTTTCTTTCGTATCAGCTCCATGCGTTCCTCGACGGAGAACATATAGTGTTTCTCGCTGTTTATGCCGACGGCGACCACGATTTTGTCAAACAACGGAGTTATACGTCTGAGGATGGCTTCGTGGCCGGCGGTGAAGGGGTCGAAGGAACCGGGAAAAAGAGCTAAAACTGCCATATCAGACGGAAGGTTAGAGAGTTGTTGTAACAATCGTTGTCCCATTCCTTTCGGCTTTCGCCGTTGGGTTTTATCTCGGTGAAGGTCCAGTCTCGCTTGATGGCGATAAGCGAATAGTGCCATCGAATATTGAATATGAGGCCTTTCCACACCTTGAACCGAATGTCGGCAACGGCGGTGAGGTCGTTGTTGAGGAAGGACATGTCGTTGGTGTCGGGGAAGAAATAGTTAGGGTTGTAGCGCATCACGTTGTGAGGCTGTTGCACCAGGCGGCTGTAGCATACGCCGAGTCCGATGAGCATACCGCCCCAGGGGTCGCGATAGTGGACCATGAGGGGTATGTCGACATAGTCGAGCCTGAGAGAGATGCTGTACGGGTCGCCGGTGCCGTTGTAGGAGCCACGCTGGGTGAAGGCCGCCTCGATGCTGAGGTTCCAGGTCTCGTGGCGGTCGAAACCGAAAATGGCTCCGACACCTGCGGTGGCTCCCCATTTGCTGAAGCTTTTCAGCTCGTCGCCTTCAATCTGGGACATCGTGGCCCCCGCCGAAACAAATCCGTGGATGCGCTGTGCCGCGAGGGGGAGGGTAGTGGTCAGTATCAAGATGAGCAAAAGGGGCTTTTTCATATTCTTATAGGTTGTTTAGGTTGTGTATCAAAATAGCTGCATCGGTGGTGGTCTTGTAGTGGCGCATATAGCGCAGCATCATGCGCTCCTGCACTTCGGTCGATGCGTTGGGTATCATGTCCGAGGGGGAAAAGACACCTTTTCTGCCACGGTAGCCCACCCAGCTCCATCCGCCGCCCAACACTCGCAGGCAGTCGGCAAAGTATTGTTTCTTCCTCTGTTGGAACCAGAAAAGTATGGGCGACAACAGTAGTAGCAGCAACGTGCTGGCCAGGTCGAAAAGACGTTTGTTGCGTCGACTGCTGTCGGTGCTGATTGTCTCCAGTTCGTCCAGGAACAGTCCTTCGCGCGACAGGATACTGTTGCTGCCAATCACGTAGTCGCTGTTTTTCGGCGCTATCTGGTATTCGACGCCCTTGGTGCGCAGGGCGGCCATCAGGCCTATGATTTCTTTCAGTTCGATATCCGCTCCGCAGAAGACCACCTCTTCCACTTTCTCAATCCTGATGAGGTCTTGCAGGTGATGTGCCTCGCAGGGGCTCTCGGTGATTACCATGTCGGCGTTCACGCCCATTTCGGCATAGAGGAGCTTCACTTTGTGCGTCTCCGCCTCGCTGCCCACCACCAGTACGCTCCCGCGCCTGCGTGCGTTACGCGCGTATCCTTTCATTCCCGCAGCGCTCAGCGTCAAACGTATCAGCAGGTTGCTCGCCAGGGTCCACACCCCACCTGCCACCAGCAGCATGCGCGAGTAGCGTTGCCCCTCGTCCAGCAGGGAGTAGAACGACAGCAGCAACAGCAATCCCACGCCCATGCCTTTCACTATCTTCCATGGGTGCACAGGTTTGTCGTAGCCTCCGGCAAGCCAGCTGCCGCACATCAGTATCAGCACGTAGAGAGGCATCACCAAGTATGTGTACTCCGGTGGATAGTAGTCCACGTTGTTGGCCCACAGCTCTGCCCACAGCCTTTTGATGACCAGGAACCCGCCATAGGCCACTCCGAAATCCAGCAGTGGTATGGCCAGCCTGCTGCCGATGCGCTTGGCCCAGGCCAGTGTGGCCCGCAGCCATATCGCCATCCTCAGCAGGGCATTGAACAGTCGTGCATTGCTGCCGGAGAAGTAGCGCTTGACGAAAATCGACATTGCGTTGTAGAACGTGTAGACGTAGTTCATCGACCCTCGCTTGGTGCTCTCGCCCTTGTAGTGGATGATGTGTGTCTCGGGGAAATAATAGTTCTTGAACTCCGCCAGGCGTATACGCCACGAGTAGTCTATGTCCTCGCCGTACATGAAGTAGCTTTCGTCCAGGCCGCCGATCTTGTCGTAGGCCTCGCGGCTGATCATCAGGAATGCGCCCGGCATAATCTCAATCTCGTTCACTTCGTCCTCCGGCAGGTGCCCCATGTAGTAGGCTGCGATGCGGCGGGAGTGGGGAAAGAGTTTGATCAGCCCCGAGATTTTGTAGAACGAGGCTTCCGGTGACGGGAATCCGCGTTTGCTCTCTTTGAGGAATTTGCCGTCGCCGTCCACCATCTTCACCGTCAGGCCGCCTGCATCGGGGTGTTCGTGCATGAAGTCCACACATTTCACAAAGGTGTCGTTCTCCACCACCGTATCGGGGTTGAGCAGCAGCAGGCACTCGCCCGTGCTTCGGACGAGCGCCTGGTTGTTGGCTTTGGCGAAGCCGACGTTCTCTTTGTTCTCAATCACGTGGACTGCGGGGTACTCCTCGCGCACCATCTCCACGCTCCCGTCCACAGAGTCGTTGTCCACCACCCATACCTCCAGCTCCAGCCTGCTGCCGTCCTTCAGTGTGCGGTCGCTCCCGAACACCGACGACAGGCACTGTCGCAGGAAGTACTTCACATTGTAGTTGACGATGACGACGGATAGGATCATTCCTTATTTCTTCTTTTTCCGCTTGCCGGCATTCTCGATGATGGCCACGGCCTCTTCGAGGGTCAGCTTCAGCGGGTCTACGTCTTTGGTCAAACGGAAGTTCTCGCCCTTGTAGGTCAGGTAGGGGCCGAAGCGGCCGATGTTGCTCATCACGGCTTCACCGTCCTTCTGTCCGATTTCGTGCGGATAGAGCTTCTTCAGCTCCTCCTTCTTCTCTTCGGCTTCGCGTTTCGTCTTGATGATTTCTATGCAGCGCTCCAGAGTTACGTCGTACGGGTCGTCGTTCTTGCCCAGCGAGTAGAACTTGCTGTTGTGGCGTACGTAGGGGCCGAACTTGCCGATGCTCACCGTCACCTCCTTGTCCTCGAACTCGCCCAGCGTGCGCGGCAGCGCGAACAGGCCCAGGGCCTCCTCCAGCGTGATGGTCTCGATGCTCTGGCCGCGTTTCATGCTGGCAAACATCGGCTTCTCGTCCGTGTTGGTTTCGCCGATCTGCACCAAGGTGCCGTAGCGGCCAATCTTGGCGTAGACATTCTTGCCGCTCTTGGGGTCCACGCCCAGCAGGCGGCTGCCTGTCGTGCGCTGGCTGTTCTGTTGGGTCTGACGGATATTCTTGTGGAACGGTACATAGAAGCGGTCGATCACCTTGCGCCATTCCTTCTTGCCGGCGGCAATGTCGTCGAAGTCTTTCTCCACCGTGGCGGTGAAGTTGTAGTCCATAATGTTGTCGAAGTGCTCCATCAGGAAGTCGTTCACCACGCATCCGATGTCTGTCGGGAACAGCTTGCCTTTCTCGGCATAGCCTTTCTCCTTTTTCTCCACGCGTTTCACCTGGTCGCCCTTCAGGGTGAGCACCACGCAATTCCTCTCTTCGCCCTCGCGGTCTTCTTTCATGATGTATTCGCGCTTCAGGATGGTGCTGATGGTCGGGGCGTAGGTCGACGGACGGCCGATGCCCAGGTCCTCGAGTGTTTTCACAAGGCTTGCCTCCGTGTAGCGTGGCGGGTGCTGAGTGTAGTGCTCCTCGGCCTCGCAGCTTTCCATGCTCAGCAGCGTTCCTTCCGGCAGGCGCGGCAGCATTTTCTCGCCGCCCGTCGGCTCGTCGTCGTCGGTGCTTTCCATGTACACCTTCAGGAAGCCGTCGAACTTCACCTGCTCGCCCGAGCATTGGAAGTACAGTTTCTCGCCCTGGATGCTGATTTCCATTTCTGTCTTTTCTATCTCGGCATCTGCCATCTGGCTTGCCACCGTGCGTTTCCATATCAGCTCGTAGAGTCTGCGCTGGGCGCTCTCGGCGTTGATGCTCTGTGCCGTCATGTCGGTCGGGCGGATGGCCTCGTGGGCCTCCTGGGCTCCCTTGGTCTTGGTTTGGTAGCGGCGTGTCTTCACATATTCGGCGCCGTATTGGCTTTCAATCTCCTTTTTGGCCATGCTCAGTGCCAGCTCGCTCAGGTTGACGCTGTCGGTACGCATGTAGGTGATGTATCCGCTCTCGTACAGCTGCTGTGCCACCTGCATGGTGCGTGCCACGCTGAAGCCCAGCTTGCGGCTTGCCTCCTGCTGCAGGGTGCTCGTGGTGAACGGCGGTGCCGGGGTGCGGTGTGCCGGCTTGGTTTCTATCTTGCTCACCTTGAAGTTGGCGCCGGCCATGCTCTCGAGGAATGTCTGGGCATCGGTCTCGGTCTCGAAGTGGCGGTTCAGCTCCGCCGCCAGCGTCTTGGTGCTGTCTACCGGACGGAACTGTGCCAGCACGCGGAAGTAGGGCTTGCTTTCGAAGGCTTTGATTTCGTTCTCGCGCTCCACGATCAGTCTCACCGCCACGCTCTGCACGCGGCCTGCGCTCAGCGCCGGTTTGATCTTGCTCCACAGGATGGGGCTGATTTCGTAGCCCACGAGGCGGTCCAGCACGCGGCGGGCCTGCTGTGCGTTCACCAGGTTCATGTCGATGCCGCGGGGGTTCTCGATGGCGTGCAGGATGGCCGTCTTCGTGATCTCGTTGAACACGATGCGCTGCGTTGTCTCAGGATTCAGCTTCAGCGTCTCCTGCAGGTGCCACGCGATGGCTTCTCCCTCGCGGTCCTCATCGGATGCCAGCCACACCTTGTCGGCGCTCTTCACGGCTTTCTGCAGCTCGTTCACCAGGCTCCGTTTGTCGTCGCTCACCTGATACTGCGGCTCGTAATCGTTCTCCACGTCGATGCTCATCTCTTTCTTCGCCAAGTCGCGGATGTGTCCGTAGCTCGACTTCACCGTGTAGTCCTTGCCGAGAAACTTCTCGATCGTCTTCGCCTTCGCAGGCGACTCAACAATTACTAAATTCTTCATAACTATATATTTTTATTTTTTTTCTTTCCCGTTTTAAATTCAGAAAACACAATCAAAACGTAAATATATATAATTTATTGTACGCGCACTAAAAAAAACTTTCCATTGTCACCCACCCGAGACCCACCCGAGAGGTGTCTGATACGGCATATCTTATATTGTTTTTATATTGTTTACATATTGTTCGCATATTGTTCTTATATCCACAATATAGGAACAATATAAGAACAATATGTAAACAATATAAGAACAATATAAGAACGGCCGT
>Ga0256404_1007411_pt1 | contig 17401 bp, 17 predicted proteins | sample RumenRJG_01DNA_FD_185990 | JGI IMG/M metagenome (GOLD analysis project Ga0256404, IMG submission 185990) | Bovine rumen microbial communities from Lethbridge, Alberta, Canada - RJG_01 | ecosystem: Host-associated > Mammals > Digestive system > Stomach > Rumen | place: Canada: Alberta | collected...
TTAAGGTGGCAATTCCACTTAGTTTTTGCAGTTCCTCCGCATCCTTTCCGCCCCATTCCTCTGGAAAACGATATTTTAATTCTGGATTTTCTTCGGAAATTGGTACCGCCTGTGCATTGTAACCACCCAAATAAACGACAGACACTTCAAAAACGTAACAGTTCAGCCGGGCAGAAATGTTACTCAAAAACCTATTTTTTTTAATTAGATGCTTTATCCGTCTTTCCTTTTCCCGATGCACAATATAAAATCAATGCTACTAATAATACGGCAACCGTCATCCAAATTCCCAATACCTTTATTCCCTTTGGTGCAAACGTATCGTAATATCCTTTAAAATAGATTACTAAAATAATCAGTGGCAATACATATTTCATATAGTTGCGAATCCCTCTTGGAAATTTTCTTCCTACACCTGTATCTACTTCCTCCACAAAATTATCAAATCCCCAGCCATTGTCTCTTGTACAAAATAAAACAACCAAAAGACTACCTAACGGAAGAATATTATAGGAAACTAAAAAGTCCTCAAAATCCATAATCGTGGTTCCACTTCCCATAATTTGCACACCAGACCATATATTATATCCTAATATAGCTGGAATAGATAGCAAAAAAATACCAACTAAATTTACAAGAAGTGCCTTCTTTCTTTCCCATCCAAGCAAATCTACTGTCATAGCAATAATATTTTCAAATACAGCTATTACCGTAGATAAGGCGGCAAAGGACATAAAGACAAAGAACATGGTTCCCCAGATTCGTCCTCCAAACATATGTTGAAATACATTTGGTAATGTAATAAACAACAGGGATGGTCCCGCATCTGGTTTTACTCCATAAGCGAAACATGCTGGTATGATAATAATGCCCGCCATCAATGCAATGGCAGTATCTAAAAATGTTACATGCAATGCTTCTCCAGTCAGTCTTCTCTCTTTTGTTAAATAACTACCAAAAATTGCCATAGAACCCATACCGACACTTAACGTAAAAAAGGCGTGTGTCATAGCATCAAAGAAAATATTTCCAAATCCACGCTCCTTCATATGTTCAAAGTTCGGAACTAAATAGAACTTCAATCCTTCCTCACTGTTCTTTAAAACTAAAGAATTAATCGCCATAACAACCATAAGCACAATTAGCAATGTCATCATCACTTTACTTATCTTTTCTACACCATTTTGTACCCCTAACGCACAGACACCAATACACATCGCTACAACAAGAAAAGTAAATGCCAACATCGTCTGTGGAGATGCCAACAACTGCTCAAAGGTTTCTTTTACCGCCGCACTACTCTCCTGATTAATCTTTCCGGCTGCCATAATATATAGATAATATAGCATCCAACCTGCTACCATAGTATAAAACATCATAAGCAGATAATTTCCCATAAATGGAAACCAACGATACACTTTCCATCGTGTCCCTTGCGGACTTAATTCTCGCAATGCACTTCCAATACTCTTTCCACTTCCTCGACCTACGGCAAACTCACAAATCAAAATTGGCAATCCCAATAAAAGTAAGCAGAATAAATACAATAAAATAAAAATGGCACCTCCATTGATGCCGCAAATATATGGAAACTTCCATACATTTCCCAATCCTACTGCACAACCGGCAGAAACCAAAATAAATCCCATTCTGGACGTAAACTTTTCTCGCCCCTTTTTTTGCATAAAAACTCTCCCTTCTTAAATTATATGCTTCTATTGTATCATACCCAATCTCTTTTTGTAACTATTGTCTTTCCATATTTTATAAATACTAATAAGTCAAGGATATTTGCAATCCGTCTATTAGAACACTATTACCCTTTATTTCTATTATATCCATTTTTCAATTTTTTTAAGTTAATATTCAAGTTTTATGATGTATATTCATGATATGCGTTATTTGACAGCAAATTACATAATATGGTAAAATATTACGTAAGGGTAACTACATATAGAACATATAGCAACAGTCCAGGCGAATAGAAATGATGATAGAAATGCTTGCAGACCAAAGGCAATGAAATGACATTTCTATTTAGTCGGGTTGTTACAACCTACAAAACGATTTTTTAAGCTACCTATTTCAAAAGCAAAAAATTGCACTTTATTGGTAGTAAAATTTTAAGGGGGAGGAAGCTTGTATGGTAAAAAAAACGCGTAAAAAATATGGTTCTATGAAAAAAAGTTTAGTCATTATCGTAGTTGCAGTTGCATTACTTTCCAGTGTTGTCTGCGGTTCTATTGCAATTGCAAACTCACAAAAGATTGCAGAAAATGATGCAAAACAAAACATCATGATTTCTGCGCAAAAAAACGGAGAAGAAATTGATGCTGTATTATCCAGAATACAACAATCGGTAGACACTTTATATGATATCGTACTTCGAGAACTCGATGATCCAAAAGCGTTCCGAACAGATAAAAAATATGTAGATGCCTACACGAAGAAAATGGAAAATACTTTATTAGAATTTGGAAATCATACCGAAGGTGCATTAACTTGCTATATCCGTTATAATCCAGAATTTACAGAACCTACTTCCGGTCTGTTTTATTCCAGGGAAAATCAATCTAGTAAGTTTCAAAAATTGACACCAACCGATTTTAGTATGTATGATCCAGATGATACAGAACATGTGGGATGGTATTATATTCCAGTCGCAAATAAAGCTCCTATTTGGATGGAACCTTATGAAAATTCTAACCTAGGAGTTTATATGATATCCTATGTTGTACCAATTTATATTGACGGCGAATCGTATGGTATTGTTGGTATGGATATTGATGTATCGGAATTACAAAATATTGTAAAAAAGGATACGATTTATAAAACAGGAAGTTCTTTTCTTGCCACAAAAAATGATACCATCTTGCAACATAATGAGCTGAAAATCAATACATCCTTGAACGATAACAAAGATGCGGGTGTACGTAAACTACTAAAATACATGCATGCAAAAAATAATAAAGATGTTCTGCGTTACTCTTATAACGGAAAAGATAAAATTGCTTACTCTTATACTCTAAACAATGGTATGAAGCTGTTTTTAACTGCTCCTATGAAAGAAGTATTAAGCGATGTAAAAAATTTGCAGACAGGTGTGATCCTTGCACAATTTGCTGCATTATTTATCGCAACTATTATTGGTTTGATCATGAGTAGAGTAATTGCAAAACCATTAAAACCTATTCTTGAAATCGTCCAAGCAACTGCTAAATTTGATTTTAAACCACATGCAAAAGAACAGGAAATTTTAAAACTAAACAATGAAATTGGTGCAATTGCTGCTGCATTACTGCATATGCGTGAGGAATTAAAAAATATAACCGAAAAGATACAAAATGCCTATGAAAACATAGATTCTAGCATGAATATTTTAACCGATACATCCAACCATATTAACCAAGCATGTGAAGACAATTCCGCTGTAACTCAAGAACTTGCAGCTTCTATGGAAGAGGCTTCCACATCCGCACAAGATGTTTTGCAAAATATTGACCAAATTACCAAACAGGCAAATGATATTAAACAGTCCAGCATGACAGGACAAAGTAACTCCGAGGAGATCAAATCACACGCGGAAGAATTGCAGGATACAACGCAAGAAGCTGTAGAACGCACGATGCATATGTATCAAATAGTTGAAGAAAAAGCATCCACAGCAATTGAACAATCCAAGTCTGTAGAAAAAATCAACGAACTTACCAATTCCATTATAGATATCTCTGAACAAACTAATTTACTTGCTCTAAACGCTTCCATTGAGGCCGCACGAGCTGGTGAGGTTGGAAAAGGTTTTGCCGTTGTTGCCGGAGAAATTGGACACTTAGCAAACCAAACAGTAACAACAGTGGATGATATCAATACAATTATCATCGATGTTACAAATGCTGTTTCTGGAATGAAAGAATGCATCACTGAAATTACCGACTTCCTAGAAAAAACAGTATTACAAGATTACAAAAACTTTACAGAACTTGGAAAAGAGTATTATAGTGATGCCGTAATTTTTGAAAATGATATGGGTATAATCAACCAAAACATTGTATCATTATTAACTGCTATCAATAGTATTTCAGATGCTATTCATGGCATCTCTCAGGCAACAGAAGAAGCCTCCATTGGTGTAACACAAATTGCCAATAAAACATCAGATATGGCTGCAGATACTGGTAAAAATGTAGCTTTGACTACACAAAGTAAAGAGGCAACTTTACTGTTGAAAGAAGTCGTAGATATATTAAAATAGTATCCTGTACAGAGGTAATAGTCCCCTGTCTACATTAACGAAAAACAGAACGCCTTGATATGCCGTAATGGCAGAATCAATGCGTTCTGTTTTTATTTCTCTTAGTGTGCGTTCTATAGAACAAATTACTCTGCAAAATGTACGCAATAACATACAAATGTTATTGCTACACTATAAAATTGGGTTACCCTCACCCTTGACAAAGAGCCAATAATAAAGCCGTTCGGCATATTCTCGCTCCGAACGGCTTATCATTAAACTATACTTTCAAAATCCTTTACATTTTGACAAGGAGCCAAATAATTTCTTAACAGAAAACCCCGGAAACATTACTGTTTCCGGGGTATCTTGCGCTTGAATACAATGTTACCTTATGGTAACGAATCTATATAAAGATTTAATTAGTCGATAACTGTAGCAACACGACCAGAATGAGTTTCTCTTTTCATGCACTACTTGGCATTATCGCTCAAACTGGCTTTTTTCTTGGATTTTTGACCATGCACTATTCTGTATCTATATGCACTATCAAACCCAAATTCGTTGCAAATCTGTTGCAAAATTGCTTTTTTGTTGCAAATCCGTGAATCCTCTTTCTGGACTCTTTCCTAGAAAACCTTTAAATTCTTTGATAAATTTTCCATTGATTCTCTTTTCTTTGCTTCTGTTACTTCTGCGTATATATCCATTGTTGTATTGATATCCGCATGTCCCATTACTGTTTGAATAACCTTTACATTGGTTTCATTTTCGCAAAATCTGGTACAAAAGGTATGCCTAAAAGTATGACAAGAGAAAAATGGTAACATGATAGGCTCTCTGTGTTCTCTTTTTGCCTTTACAATTTCCTCTGTATTATGGTTATTTACAATCCTTCGAATAGAATGGTCAATCGCTGAATGCTTATACAAAGCACCGACTTTATTGATGAAGATAAAACCGGTTGCTCCATCTACTACCAAAGGACTAAAACCTTCCTTTTTCTGCTGCTCATACATTTCTACCAACACATCATACACATCATCTAACATAGGAATTTTTCTTATTCCTGCTTTTGTTTTTGGTGGTTCAAACTTGAACTCGAATGTATATGGAGCTTGTTTTCCTCTACGGAAATACGTCATGCTATGATTTATATCGATCACTCGATTTTCTAAATCTACATCTTCCCATCTCAGACCACATATTTCTCCAATTCGGCAACCCGTTCCTAATAAAACTGTAAATAACGGACGCCAATAGTCATATAATGGGTGGTCTGTAATATAACGCATAAGCTCATTCTGCTGTTCTAATGTAAGTGCACGCTCAACCTTTTGTTTTCTACCTTGGCGTTTCTTAATTTCAGAAATCACTCTATCACTGGGATTTTTACGGATAATCTCATCTCTTACAGCCATATCAAATGCTGGATGAAGAACACAATGTAGCGACTCCACTGTTTTCACTTTTACCTTTTTCTTATCTACAAGATACAGATAAAAATGTAATACATCTGAATATTTTATTTCGGCTACTTTACGCTTTCCAAAACCATCTTTACAAAAATGATCGTATGTATAGCGATAGTTTGCGTACGTTGATGATGCCAAATTATTCTTCGTAGCCAAATACCTGTCTACTACAAAATTCAAGTCTGCTTGTCCAGCTATATAGATGTCCAAACCGTCTAACTGATCTCGGATCAGCCTTTCTTCTTTTTCTCGAAGTTCTTGTAAAGTCGTTGCATATATATAACCACGCTTTCCTAACGGATTCGTATAGGTATAAACATACCTATTATCTTGTGAGCGCTGACTTTCACCTTTCCGTAAAGCTCTCCCTTTATTGTCTTTTCTTGCTTTTGCCATCTCTGCTCCTTTCCGATTAAAAAGGAAAGAGATTTTGCACCTTGCTAAGAACTCTGAAATAATGACTCCAAAGCTCTCTGCACTACTTGTGTTATAGTCAGCTTGTGTTCGGAAGCATATTGCATCAACTGTTCATGTAATCCATCTGATAAACGAATACCTATTATTTTACTTTTTGTTTCGTCTTTTTTATGACGTCCCGCTTTTGCCATATGCTCACCTCACCTTTCAGCTTACTTCTATTATAATTTTTGTTAAACAAAAATTCAAGTAGTTTTTGTGTGTGCAAATCTCTTTTTTATAACTTAAATGTTTCTAAATACTCGTCCAATATTTCACAATTGACTAATGCCATTTTCCCAACCTTATATATGGCATTTGCATCCTTTGCCAGATCTTGAAATTTTCTAACACTCATACTATAAATTTCTGCACCTTCCTGGTATCGGACAAACTTTCTTTTGTCTACTTTCTTTTTCATAAATTCCTCCATTCTTTGCACAGCTTTATCTGCTTATAAATACAGAAACACTTTTCTTTCCATATTTATAAGCAGATAAAAAACTGCATTACAGGTGGCAGGTCATTACTCTGCCCACATCGGTATTGCACCGTCATTCAATTTGACCGGATTTCTCCGGAAGTATCATTATCAAAAATATGTATCATTGCCCCGTGTAACTGCTACACATTTTGCCAGACATTCATCGCTCTTTACCTTAACTTCAATGCTTAATTTCAGCATTCCTTCGTATAAACTTTCCTAATATGAAAAGCAGGTATCTCTTGGCGTGTCCGCATAGTGGCTCCACATATTCCACACGTCCTGTACGCATTTGTATATGAAATTGTCAAGGTACATTTACAGGCTGCTGCCTGCATTTTGGATAAAATCAACGCTGGACTTATCAGCCCAAAAAGCACACAAGCACACTTCCGTCTGCTATAAACGGTGTTATTAAAATTATGTGCTTTAGAGGAATGACAAGATTAGAATTTTATATTATCCGGTCCATACTTTTGAATAACTTGAATAAGAATTTTTCTATGTAATCCTTCTGTCAGTTCTAACAACTCTTGCAAAACTTGTAGTTCAATCGGTGAAAGGGAATTAACATAAGGTTTGTAATCATCCCTTATAAAAATCCCACCATTCTCTCCCTGTTTCGTATAGATCGGATATACCGGAGATAAAGCCTGAATATCATACTGTATCGTGCGAACAGAAACTCCAAATTCCTGTGCCAGTTCACTTGCAGTTACATGCCTTCTCAAAATGAGAATATTGATAATTTCCATTCTACGATGTGCTGTATTCATGCTTCACCTCCTCTCTGGTAGTTCTCTAACCCTAATTGTAAATACCGAATATGCAATATCCTTGCTTATTCAAAAAAGTTTTTTCGCAAATTTCTCTTTTCCAACTCTAAAATAATCAGCAACTCATCCCGCTTTTTCTCCTCCCCACTCTTCTACCGTTGACTTTCCCTTTGACAATTGCTAAAATCTTTTATGGATAAAATCACCAATTCATAAAAAGACACACAAACTGCTATGGAGCTTCACGGGCATCTGATGCCTGCTGTGAGCCGTGGCAGTTTTTTTATTACCTATGCCGTTCTACGGAGCCGGACAACTGAATGCTGTCCATAAATGGGCGGTAACGCCCGTATGAGTTTTGGACAGGCTGCCTATGCAGCCTAAAACTCGCAAATTCCCTTCGGGCAATTTGCCAAAGATAGCAAGCACTGCCTGTGTTCCCTCACAGGCACCATTTCCCCAAGTTTCTTCCAAGTAGAAACTTGAGAAAATTGGCTTGCATGGGGCATATCCCCCTGACCCCCTTTGCACTCCAAAACCCAGCAATTACTCCACGGGAATTTCTGAATTTTTACGTTCAAAACCACACCGCCGGATACGGCATATCACAAAATCTTCTTTACAAATAAGGAAGGGAAAGGACAAAGCAATGGCAAAAAGAGAAAGACAAAATGAATTGAAAATATATCTGAGCGATGATGAACAGTACATCCTAGAACAGAAGTGGAAAGCCTCCAATATGAAAAGCAAATCCGCCTTTATCCGTCATCTGATTTTGTACGGATATGTCTATGATGTAAACTATGAGCACCTACGGGAATACAACACAATCCTCTCTCGCATCGGGAACAATTTAAACCAGATTGCCAAGCGTATGAACGCCACGGGCAACGTCTATGAAGCCGATGTAAAAGAAGTAAAGGAGCTGATGAAACAGGTATGGCAATCACAAAAATCCATGCTATCCAAGCAACCGTCAATAAAGCAGTAGCTTACATCTGCAACCCTGCAAAGACAGATGAAAGCATTCTCATTTCTTCCTTTGGATGCAGTCCGGAAACTGCTGCTTTTGATTTTAAGTTTGCCCTGTCAAAAACCAATCAGGCAGACCCAAACAAAGCCTTTCATCTGATACAGGCATTTATGCCCGGAGAAGTATCTTATAAGGAAGCTCATCAAATCGGCATAGAGCTTGCTGATAAACTTCTGGAAGGAAAATACTCTTACATTGTGGCTACCCACATTGACAAAGGACACGTTCATAACCACATCATTTTCTGTGCTGCAGATAACATCAATCATGAGAAATACCATGACTGTAAAAAGACCTACTATCACATCCGACATCTGAATGATGAGCTGTGTTCCGAGCATCAATTATCCGTCCTGCCACCAACTGACCAGCGTGGAAAAACATACAAGGAATGGCTCTCCAGTAAAAACAATTCCTCATGGAAAACCAGGCTCAAAAATGACATTGACGAAGCTATCCAAACTGCTGATACTTATGAGGACTTTCTTGACCTTATCCGTGCCAAAGGATATGAGATAAAAGGCGAAACCTTTGATGAAAAATCTTTAAAATATATCTCTTTCCGACCACTTGACCGTGAGCATTTTATCCGTGGCAGAGCCAGCTCTTTAGGTGCAGAATATACCAAAGAACGGATTAAGGAACGGATCGAAGCAAAGACATTGATACAACCTAAAAAGCGTATTCCATTTCCTACAAGAAAGAAGCAACTTGTCAAAGATTATTCTTCCCAAAAGCTCATTGACACCTCGGAAGAAAAGTTTGAACAAAGTCCCGGTCTGAAGCATTGGGCAGACATCCAAAACCTAAAAATTGCTGCCAGCAGTTACAGTGAAACAGGCTCCATTGCCGAGTTGGAAAAACAGCTTGCTGCTAAGTCGGTTCTTGCCAAAACTGCACGAAACAGTCTTGTTGAAACCGAGCATCAGTTAAAGGATTTAGGACAGATTTTGAAATATGCCGAACAATATCAGTCCAATCATATCTATCATGTCCGGTATCAAAAATCCAAAAATCCGGACGCTTACCTGCGAAGTCACGAAACAGAACTTCTACTCCATGACGGTGCAGAAAATATGCTGAAACGGCTTGGAATTAACCCTAAAACTCTTGATATTGACAAGCTCCGCAATGAATACAATTCTCTGTATTCCAAGAAAGAAACCTTACAGAAAACCTATAAATCTGCGGAAAAAGAAATCAATGCTCTCAACAGAAAATTAGATAATCTGAATCAATATCTTAACCGTAGTACGCAAATTCAGCAGCATAATAGCAGGAAAACCGAAAAGGACCAAACTTCTCTCTAATTTTCCCCATCAAAAAAGGTGTATCGCATTGAGGTTTTATACCTCATTACGATACACCTTGATATGTAAAGCAATTCATACTTGCCATATTTATCTGTATTCTATTTTTCCTTATTTTCCATTTTTCTTTTATCATGTACTGTACTCCATTTTTATGATGTATTCTAATGTAATTCACTCCTGCTAATGTGTAATGTAAACTACTATCGAGGTGAATTACAATGCAGGATATAAAACAAAATCTTGCCAACGCAGTTCGTGAAGCCCGTACAGAACTCGGTCTTACACAGGAAAAGCTGGCGGAAATTCTTAATCTAGATCAACGCACCATATTGAACATCGAAGCCGGACGTGGTAATCCGAAATTTGAGAAGCTGTATCCATTGATTACATATTTGAAGATACCAGCTGACAAGATTTTCTATCCAGAAATCAGCGACCAGAAACCAAACCACCAGAAGCTCCTTACCTTATTAAGTGATTGCACGGAACAGGAAGCTGAAAATCTGATTCCTGTAGTACGCTATATACTTGACCTACTGCGAAAACAAAACAATTCTATACAATAAGAAAAACCAATAGAATCCCTTGCGAGGCTATTGGTTTTCTTATCTGTAATGTGGTACCTACTGTTTGTTTTTTTCTTATTCATTTTCCCTATATCCTATAACGGAAATTACTTTTTCGTTGCATACGATATATGCTACTTACTTTCCCCCACTCTTTAATTCTGTGTCACATTCTTTTATGTTTTCAGCAAACCAGGATTGAGGACTATAAGTAACAGCAGTGTTTTCATTAACCAATTTTATATTATAAGATGTTTGTGACAAGCTATCTAAAAATATTCTTTCTAGTTGCTCCAAACTTATCACATGAACAGGTAAAAATAGAAAATATCTAATACTTTATATTTACCTGTGTAAGCCTCTTACCCCTAAGCCCTTCGATTATTCAACTTTTAAATATTGACATCTATCGATTTCTTCACAAGACTGCCTCCGCTTTTGCAAATATACTTTCAACAGACTCTCTCGTAATAATATTTAATATTTGGCAATCAAAAATCTGTTCCGGCATCCTGCTTAATCTTACATTGTTTACATTTGTTCCAATCTGCATATTCGCTTCCTTTCCACAATTCCTCTGTCAGTCAGAATTGCAATGCTTCCCATTCTGAGTCCAAGCATTCTAAATATTTTCTATTATACTGTTACTGCATGTACTACTCATATCTTACATTATGAGAATTCAGTTCTCCTCACATTACGCCGCATTAAGACATGTAGAATTCACCATACCAACTAACATTCATAATCTACCAGTTTATAGGAAAATTCTGCATCATATTAAAGCTATTTATGCCATTCAATCCATTCAGACCATTGAGTCCATACAGGTTACGATATCCGGAGTATAAATTTGTCTGATAAGACATTCTTGCAGCCTGCTGCATGAGAAAATTCCGATACAACAGATTTGTATTTTGTTTTCCTGCATTTCGTTTTGCTTTTCCAGTTTCCAGCGTTGCCGTCATATCGCCATTTTCGTCAAAAACCAATGTACATTTACTGACTGCTGGTCCTTGCCCCGTTATGGACTTTCTAAATTCTTCTCCACTATATTTTTCAATTGCACCAAAGACTTTTTCTTTTAAGTCTGTATCTAGATTCATTCGATACAACACTTCTGAAGGAATGTAACAGCCAAAATTATCACTGTAATCTCCTACTTCAATTCCAAATTGGTTGTAAATTTCCTGTTTCATCCCATTAACCTGCTGGCTTTGCAATAAATTGTAAAAAGGCATATCTGTTTGATAGATATTGCCAATTCCATTGTAGGGACTTCTACTACCTATTGTTGATAACGGATTTATCAATCCTAAACTATTGATATTCATCGTTTTATCGCCTCACTTTTTAAAAATAATTTTTCAATTCCTATGCCAGTTAGAATCGCCTATGCTCTCTTACTCTTTCTGGCTTCAGCCTGATATTTTAAATCTTTCGCATTTTGAAGCATAACATCCATAATTTCATCCGCTGTATATAACGGACCTCCCGGATATTCACAAAAAATACGTTCCCCATGATAATTGGGATGTGTTTTTTTATAGATCTCTGCGTATGAATCCGTTATCTTTGTCTTATTGGCTGTATTCTTTGCCATCAATTCTTCCTGCATCTGATGCATCTCTTCTGCGGTATAAAATCTTGCATTAAGAGGATTCATATACTTTGTCCACTGCACCTTTTCTTTATCTATGTACATGGAATCACCAATTGTAATGGAGTAATCCGGCAAACCGTTATTGGTTCCCATCAGGAACTCCTGAAATGCTTCCACATCCATGTTGTCGTTCAGATAATCTTCCCAGAAATTCTCGTGGGCGGCAAATAGCATGTTGTCCATGTGTTCTCCTGCAAAATCCAAAAATCCACTTGCTTTTTCGTACTGTTTTTCGTCTGAGAAAATAATCTGCCATTCGTATGTATCCTGCCCCGGCTTGCTACAGCGAATACCATTTTTATCTATGGCTATCAGATATTGGTCATACTGTTTATTCCCGTCTTTATCCAGCTTTTGCATAGGAAATCTTGCAGAAACTGTCTCTGATACAAGCATATCAATTTTGGCATCTGAAACATCATCTTTCTTCTCCATTACTTCCTGTACTGCCTCTTCTTCACGCTTTGCAAATTCCTCTTGTTGCAATTCCCTAAATGCTTCCTGAACAGAGTCAAATTTCATTAAAAATTCTTCCCACTCTTTTATGGTAAAAGACTGGCTGCCTATCTGGTAGGAAGGTTCAGTTTCCCCATTCTGGATTTTTACAAAAATTTCATTTATTTTCTTTTTAAGAAAACTTTGATAATCGGTATCTTGCTGATCTGTTTTCTGTGAAACATCAACCTCTTTTTCCGTTTGTTCTATACTTTTTGCAGTAACTGCTCCTTGATTGGAATTTCTATACTTTAAAATATCGCCAATCCACTTATCGTAAGGCAGGTACGATGTCCAATCCCCAAGCATTTGCATGTCATTTCTTACTTTTCTTGCACATGCCAAATAATCTGCTTTTTCAAAATAGCTGCCTGTGCCTGCTTCTGCCCTTACTGCTGCCATATGAAGATAATCCTTAGGAGAAGTATGCCCGGTTTCCAAGTTCAAAACCATCATTTCGTTATAGCTGCAATGACTGGGATTTATTTTCCTTGCATCTATCTCCTGTTCATATGGGGTTCCATTTGCATCCAATCCTTTGATAATGTAAACAGGATTATCCTTAGCATACTTCTCTGCTTTATAAATATTCACCGATTCACCTGTTTCCGGGCTTGCATAAGACATTAGTGCGTCAGAGCAAAGCATTACTTTCTGATTTCCTGCCTGCGTACACTTTATTACATTTTTGGAAAATTGCACTTCATCTCCTAACTTTACCATAGGATCTGTTGTTTTATTTTCAGCTTTTGATACCTGATATGTATAGCTGTATCCTGCCACGTACCCTGTTTCAACTCCATTTACATCCATATATTCTCCTTTCTGCAATTCCTCTGTCAGTCAGAATTGCTTATGCTTTCTCGTTATGAGTCCAAGCATTCCCATTTTACAATACTTACAAAATACTTTTCTTTTTATATTCTGTTGCCATAATCTGCATAATAGCTTCCAAATTGTTCTCTTTCACTTGGTAATCTGTATCACTATACTTTTGAAACGATTCACTTATTGACATTTCATTTACTATTTTTTTATCCTTTTCATTTACTATTTTATTCGGATAACCCTCCAGCCAATAAAGTGTGCTTCCATCCGGATATATTATCATTCCAGCGCTTTTTACCGGCGGCGATAATGCTTGTATTTCTTTCTGAGATTCAGAACTGCAAAATTCTTCAATTTTACTTAACACGCTCCCCTTCAAAACTGGATCACTCTCCATTTTTGATAATGTTTCCGGGGAAATTATGACATGATTTGTACCTCTCATATCATATTCATCAAGCAACTGCTGACAACTTACTATGTTACCTACATTTAATGTTACATTATAGCTATTACCAATTTCTCTTGCTAATTCTCCACCTGTGATTTTTTCAAACACTTCCCTAAAGTTATTTCCTGTATTTCTTACCACATTAACATTTTCCTGCATTGTAATACTACTTAATATTCCAAGTGCCTGTATATCCATGATTATTTCAACCTTTCTGCAATTCCTCTGTCAGTCAGAATTGCCTATGCTACCTCGCTATGAGTCCAAGCATTCTCTTTTTTACAATAATAATGAAATACTCTTCCTTTTATATTCCGTTGCCATAACTCCTTGTACTTCTATATTTTCAATCATCTCCTGCATATCGTTTTGCAATAAGGCTTTTATATCGCTCCCATTCATTATCCTTACTTTTTCAATATTCTTTGATTTCTCCGAAACAGCCTTCTCTCCACCTAAATCCGGTTCTAATGTGGCAACTACCTCTCCATTATCATCAAAAACCAGTGTACATTTTTTTACAGGCGGATTCAGTGTCTGCATCGTTAATTTAAATTTATCGCTACTATAATCCGCAAGCATATCATAAACTTTTTGCTTTAATGCTGTATCTGTATTCATTCTATACAGCACATCACTTGAAATATAGCACTCAAAATAGCCATTTGCAGCACCCACATCAATATGAAATTTATTATATATATCTTCTTTTACACAGTTTATCTGCTGTTCCCTTAGTGTTCTGCCAAAACCCTTTTCTACATTAATATCACCTTCAATAGTATTCACATTTTGCACACTTGCTGTTATATTACTCAGTATTCCAAGTACCTGTATATCCATAATTATTTCAACCTTTCTGCAATTTCTCTGTCAGTCAGAATTGCCTATGCTTTCTCGTTTTGAGTCCAAGCATCTTAAATATTTTCTATTACACTGTTGCTGAATGTACTTATTGCATCCTCGTAGGCTGACACAGCGGAGGCAGAAACACCTGCTGACTGAAAAGCTGACATATTTACAGTACCTTGCTCGCTCTGCATTTTTTCCATGATAAAGCTATGCAATCTCTGTTGGCTTTCCAACTGGCTTTGGAGATAATTCTCCTGTGCTTGTGCCCTGTGTGCCTGTGCCCTTTTAAGTGCTTCTTTTTCCTGCTCCTCTAATAATTCTTCCATTTTTTCATGGCGTTTCGCCCACCATGATTCTTCATCATCTGATAAATCATCCGAGTTACTGTCACTTTTTACGGGTATACCTTCACCATAACATTCTTCCGGCGAAGCACCAATGACTTGAAAACCAATCATTTTCGATCCCATTATGCCATTTGTGGAATACATCTTTCTTACCATATTCATGACAGTATTTTCCCATTCTGGATTACTTTTCATCTTTTCAAATGCTTCATCTGTAATAATCAGTGAACCTCCAACACATGTGGAACGATACCATCCGCTCACAGGCATTTGAGACATTTCATTCATAACCCATTGCTTATATTCGTCCATTGTCATTTCCTCTTTGGTCTTATTGGAAATAGAACTATCATATGTAAAGCCACTGTAATTTGGTGGCTGCGAAATAACCATATCCCCCGCCCATGCAGAGGTAGTTGATGTTGTGCTCTGTCTTTCCTCTGCCTTTTGTACTTCACCTGCGAAATTGCTCTCCTCTGTTGTTTTCCTACTGTTGTTCATATAAGCATAGGAAGTTGCTCCAATACCATTTACACCACTAACAGCCATTTTTATATTCCTCCTGTCAAGCTATTTTCTATCTTCCGCAATTCCTCTGTCAGTCAGAATTGCCAATGCTTTCTCGTTATGAGTCCAAGCATCTTAAACATTTTCTATTACACTGTTGCTGAATATACTTATTGTATTTTCATACGCTGCAACCGCAGGTGCCATAACCTGTGACTGATTGACAATATGAAGGTTGCTTTTATCAGACAACTGATTTTGTAATGCCTCTGCCAGTATCTGCTTTTGATAATGGCTCTCAACTATCTGTCTTTGTTGTTCCGCCGCTTCCTGACTGCGTTCTAAACTTGCTTTTCTTTGTGCCGCTTCTTTTTCTCTCTTCGCTTTATTGATTGCATTTACTTCTGCTACACGCTCCGGAGAGTCACTGCACCCACCGATATATGTTACACTTCCGTCCTCATGTACTACTACCCCACCCGGTTCGTACACTAGTCCTTTTGCTGCAAACGAAGCACTTAACTGAGGAGTAGCTTCAAAGAAGTCATCTATCTTTTGTTCATAATAAGCAGCCTTTTCCGGATCATTTGCCATTTGTTCTAAAATGTTGGGAGCAATAATAACATCATTTCCACTCATACTCTTGCCTACTCGGTCAAGACCGGCTTGGTCTTTTCCCACACTTTGAACAGTAACATTTCCATATTTACTTTTAAGATACTCCGTATACTCTTCTACTCTTGCTGCATCTGTTTCCGCTTCTCCCCGCAGACTTCCTGTAAAGCTCGTACCACTTGTAGTGGTTTTCTGTGTCTTGCTTGCATACTGATATGAACTATTTAAAACATTTCCTATACCATTAAAATTCATTTTGAACCAATCTCCTTCCTTCCATTTCATATTATTCCACTTTATGACCTGTTTACATTATTCATAAACTCAACGGATGCTCTAAATCCTAATTTTCTATCCTGCAATTCCTCTGTCAGTCAGAATTGCTTATGCTCTCTCGTTTTGAGTCCAGCATCTTAAATATTTTCTATTACACTGTTGCTGAATGTACTTATTACATTTTCATACGCTGCAACCGCAGGTGCCATACCATGTGACTGATTGACACTATAAAGATTGCTTGTATTAAACACCTGATTTTGTAATGCTTCTGCCATCATCTGCTTTTGATTGTATTGCTCCATCAATAATCTCCGTTTCTCTGCCGCTTCTGCACTAAGCTCCTGATACTGTTTTTTCCGTTTTGCCTTTTCTTCTTGCTCCGCCTTAATTTGGGCTTCAATTTTTGCCCTTACCTCTGGTTTTAAATCTCCGCTTATATAATGAGTAACTGTACCATCCGGGTGAATCACGATGCCGCAGGAATGGATTTCATGTCCCATTGCGGAAAGCTCTGCCTGATACCTCGGTACCGAATCAAGAAAATACTGTATCTTTTCTTCATAATAAGCTGCTTTTTCCGAATTATTTGCCATTTCCTCCAGAATGTTAGGTGCTATCACAATATTTCCGGTTCCCGCTGTTCCAGCTCCTATTGCATCTATGCTATTCTGATCCCTGCCAACACTTTGAACCATTACATTTCCATACTTACTCTTAAGATACTCCGTATACTTTTCTACTCCTGCCGCACCCGTTTCCGCTGCTTCCTGCAAACTTTCTGTGAAACTCGTACCGCTTGCAGTGGTTTTCTGTGTTCTGCTTGCATACTGATACGCACTGTTCAAAACATTTCCTACGCTATTAAAATCCATTTTCAATTCTCCTTTCCACACATGGTTTACCTAGGCGTTTGCGAAACGCCACAAGCCGCATAAATACGGCATATTTTTTGTTACAAAATAAAAATATCTCCTCACGGGTTATGGTATAATAGAATTGTCGAGAAACTAACTACCAACCCCCGAAAGGA
>Ga0256404_1007412_pt1 | contig 17400 bp, 12 predicted proteins | sample RumenRJG_01DNA_FD_185990 | JGI IMG/M metagenome (GOLD analysis project Ga0256404, IMG submission 185990) | Bovine rumen microbial communities from Lethbridge, Alberta, Canada - RJG_01 | ecosystem: Host-associated > Mammals > Digestive system > Stomach > Rumen | place: Canada: Alberta | collected...
AATATTTGACAGGAAAGGTCTGCCCCTTCCGATAGAAGCACTTCTTCTGCTTTCTGACTGATATCACCGCAGAACAGATAGGAGAAAGACCCCATCCTTGCCTTGACGACCAGACAGCTGTCATTGACCGATTCAAACTCTGACCCGGGAGACAGCACTTCCATCAAAACACCGCCGATCTGAAAGCGGTCACCTTTTTTCAGGCGCCATACCTTGCCATTCTGATGTATGACCTCTTCCTTCAACAAGTTCCGGTCACTGGTATCCTGGATACTGCTGTCCGCCATGATCAGGCTGCCTACGGAAAAATCCGGATCGGCCGCCAAAGCCAGTGCTCCTTCGATATGATCCTGATCCGGATGCGACAATACGATGGCATCGACCCGGCGGACGCCTCGAAGCTTCAGGTACGGTTTGATGACGGAATCATAAGAAGGGCCGGCATCGACAAGGATCACCCTGCCCTTGGATTCTATCACAGCACAGTCGCCCTGTCCAACCGACAGGAACATGACCCGGGTCGGATGGTAGGGCCAAAGCAGCAGGATAAACAGTAAAAGGGCTGCGACACCAAAGTAATAACGGGGCTGCATCCCCACCGGCAGTCCCTTTCGAGGACGGTCTTTCGTCCTGCTGCTGCTTTGGAGCACTTTGTCTCTGCGCCAGCGGAACAGGCAGGCAAAAGCAAGGGTCGATAAGGCCGCAAAAAGGAACATTTGAAACAAGGAAGGCCTGCCGCGGAAGGTAAGATGAAGCTTTGCCGAAAGGACCGCCAGAGTCTGAAAGCTTTTTAAAAACAACCGGCACAGAGCCGCAGGCCCAGCCGCAAGAGGAAGCCATAGGGCCCCCGTCAGAATAGCCAGAAGGGCCGCTATAATGACCGCCTGCATAGCCGGGATCACCCATAAATTGATCAGAACGGCAAAGGGAGCCGCTTCGAAGTAAAACCAAAGGGAAAGGGGCAGAAGAAACAGAGAAACTCCCACGCTGGATGCGGTCCATTTCCGTAAAGGATAAGGGATAAAGCGCACAGGCATCCAAAGCAGGCTGCCGAAGCGCATGCCCAATAGGGCGGCGTAGGTCATCCAGAAACCGGCGTTTGTCAGATAATAAGGCCGGACTGCCAGCATAAACAGCATGCTGAGCGCAATGGAAGACAGATCATCTTTATCCCTTCCCAGTAAAGAAGCAAAGGTAGACGTAGTCAGCATACTGGCGGCCCGCATGGTCGCAAAGGATCCGCCGCACCACCAGGTATAGGCCCAGGCCAGGATATTGCCTGCCAGGGACGCTTTCCTTTTAGGCAGAAGGCGGCGCAGAAGTTTCATCATAAGGCCGGTAAGGACCGTCAGATGAAGTCCCGAAATAGCCAGAATGTGAGAGATCCCCGCCTGTGAAAACAGCTGCTCCTGGTCATCGTCCAGACTGCTTCTATCCCCGGTCAGCATGGCTGTAATGATGCCACTGTATGGCTGAGACCAGATACGGCTGATCAAACGATTCAGATACTGACGGCTTTCATATCGCCATCGGATCAGAAAAAAGGGATGCAGAATACGGCTGATCCGGAAGCTTTTATTATTATCGCCATAAATAGTGATCTTGTCCGGTTTGACATAAAAATAAAAGCCATGAAGACGTGCATATGCCTCCAGGTCAAACTCTCCCGGATTATGAGCCGGCTCGGGCCAGATAAAAGAACCCGAGACCGTCACCAAAGAACCTGTCAGTTCCGCCACATCCTGTGCAGGGATCAGCAGTATGCAGTCAAATATCCTCCCAGCTTTTTCAGACCGCAGCCTTACCTTAACCGTCTCGGAAGACGGATCGACCGACTGGATCTGCCCGGTCAGCTTGCCTCTTTCGCCCAGCTCTTTGTATAAAGCCTCCCTTTTATGCTGATAACCGAACACTTTCTCGCCCAGATCCGGACGAATGACCAGCAGCAGAAATAAGAAGGCCACATAAAGACAGGCGATCCAAAGAATAGGACGTTTCCGCATATTGATTCCCTATGCGGCAGGTTTTCAGGCAATGTTATCTGTAATTAAAATTGGAATTATTGCAAATATCAGCGATTAGAAAAGCTCTTTTATTTTATATTACTCGCTGCTCTCACTGTTTTCGTCTTGGATCAATGTCAGGTCCGGCTCCAGGAACTGATCGATCTTAAGACTGGTCTTATATAAAGGCACCCGCTTGCCATCGATCAGGATCTGGCAGTATTCGAAACCATTGACGGAAGCCAGGGAATCCACGATCGAATAAATGGTCAGCTTTTCTTCCAGTTCTCCTCCGGAATGATTGAGCTGAAAAGCATCGTTCATATCCACGTAGCAGATGCCGTCTTCCATAACGACATCATTGATCTGACTGCCGCTGGGCAAGGTGGAAAGATGGCCTTTCTCTTCCGGACCTTCTATCAAAGCTTCAACGATCGCGTAAGGAAGCGGTTTTGTCATGGACAGATTCAGTACCCTGTCTTCGGGGACCAGATTCTTTCCGTCAGCACTGGCAAAATATAAGGTTACTTTGACGGCATCCGTATAAAAATCTTCGTTATACTGGTTTATGATCATACGGTCATAGGCTGTTACCGTATCCAGCGGCTGCTGATTTGCAGCTTTTCCCGCTGCCAGAAAACAGATCGCCGAACAGATATCGAGTTGAAAGACCGTCTGAGAAAAGCCGGTGCGAAGTACCAGTTTCTGATTGGTCGAAAGTTTATCATAAACCGTCTCATTCACATATACGTCCAGCACTTTTTTGCTTTCGCTGTAGGGAGTGGCCGCTTCCTGGACCTTCAATTCCGCCGACCGGATCAGATTGTCGGGAAGGATACTGACCGGATCCTCCGGTTTCTCTTTTTGACCATCGAAGTCCATGTCTTTCGGTTTCTCAAGGCAGTTGATCAAAGTATTGACTTTCTGTTCGTCCGTCTTACTGTCAAGATCGAGAGTGCAGACCCCCTTATAGATCGCAGAGGCATCCTCATTGGTAGCATAAACCAGGTACCGGCCGGATCCGAGTCCGTCTTCCACAGCCCCTGCTGATGCTTCCCGGCTGTCATTACTTTCTGAGCTTTCCTGTGCCTTACTCGTTTGGCTTTTGCTTATTGAACCACAGCCCGTCAGGGCCAGACAGAGGACCAGCAGGATGGCTAAAAAGGACATATATTTTTGTTTCATCTTATATATCCTCCTCATCCTGGTCGCTGATCTGTTCCACCGGCATCTTGATCAGGAAGGTACTGCCCTTGCCGACCGTACTTGAAACCGAAATGACTCCCTTGTGCAGGGTCACGATCTGGCGGACGATGGAAAGACCCAGGCCAGTCCCGCCGGCTGCCCGGTCGCGGGCCTTATCGACCCTGTAAAAACGCTGGAACAATTTGTCAAAGTTTTCTTCCTCAATGCCGATACCGGTATCGGAAACACTGATCAGCGCATTGGGCCCGCTTTGCTCCAGGACGACCGTCACTTTACCGTTATCCCGGTTGTACTTGATACCATTCTGAACCAAGTTGGAAATAGCCAGCGTCAGTTTTGTGGCGTCGGCTTCTACCTGGACATTGGGAGAGCCTTCCCTTGACAGGGTAATAGACCGCTGGTCCGCAAGAGGCTTTAAGCGTTTTAAAATGTCGTCGACAAGATCAGCCAGATTGAAGGTAGACAGGTTGAGGACGCTGCCACCCTCTTCCAGCCTGACCAGAGTCAGAAGATCGTTGACGATGTTGGTCATGCGGTCGATCTCACTGTTGATATCCTGCAGAAACTCTTTATACATCTCTTCGGGGACATGATCCTGCAGCAGCAGTGATTCGGTCAGCACTTTGATAGAAGACAGAGGCGTTTTCAGCTCGTGAGAGACATTGGATACGAATTCTTTCCGCGACCGGTCCATGGCTAAAAGGTCCCGGGTAGAATCGTCGATGGTGTCCGCCAGCAGGCTGAACTCATTCTGCATATAGAATTTGGGCTTGGAGACAGGATTTTTTTCCTCTTTACGCTGCTTGAGCCAGCTGTTGATGCGGTCGAAAGGACGGACTGCCAAATAACAGATCAAATAGAAAAGGGCGATCACCACGATGCCCATAATGATTTCGATCAAAATGACCCGTTCGCGGTTTTCCACCAGTTTCTGATGGAGCAATTCCATCGATGCAAAAACATAGACCACCCCGCAAGTCTTTCCGGAATCCCTTACCGTAATGGGGACGGCCAGACGCTTTACCTTGGAATCGCCGCCGTTTTCGATATTTCCGGCCAGGGCTCCCAGGATCTCATCATTGATGATATAGCGGCCCACACGGGACTGAGAAGTATCCTGAACGACCATACCCTTGTCATCGATGATCAGGATACGCATATAGGTATACAGGCGGTTGATGCTCTCCAGGTCCGCGTGCAGCTGGCTTTCGGAATCCGTGCCCTGATCGGTCTCATTCATGGCACTCTGTCCCGCCACAAAGGTAGCATAACGGGACACTTCCGACATTCGCTGACGGATCCAGTAATTTTCGTATGTTTTAAAGAAAACGATATTGAATAGGATCAGGAAAACGATAAATACAGCAGACAAAGAAAGGAAAACGTAAAACCGTACGCTTTTGTACCATTTTACGCCTTCCTTTTCCGCTGCCGGAAAACGCATGCTGTTCATTATTTATCAGCCCTTGAAATAATATCCGACGCCCCATTTGGTCTGGATATATAAGGGATCGCCCGGATTTGGCTCGATCTTTTCGCGAAGGCGGCGGACATGAACATCCACCGTGCGCACATCACCGGGGTAGTCATAGCCCCAGACCAGGTCAAGCAGCTTCTCGCGGCTGTAGACCTTACCGACGTTTTTGCTGAACAATTCCAAAAGATCGAACTCTTTGGCCGTCAGATTGGCCTCATTATCTTTGATAAAGACGCGGCGGCTGTCATAATCGATGGTCAGATCGCGGAATTTGGCCGTATTCTTGGGCTTTGCCTCCGTATGGGTCGTCCGCCTCAGGATTGCCTTGATCCTTGCTTTTAATTCCAGGATATTGAAGGGCTTGGTCAGGTAATCGTCCGCTCCATATTCCAGGCCCAGGATCTTATCCATATCTTCGCTTTTGGCCGTCAGCATTATGATCGGGACATCCGAAAACTCTCTTACCTGCTGGCAGACCTGGATGCCGTCTCTCTTAGGCAGCATCACATCCAGAATGACCAGATCATAATCCCCGTTCTGGATCATGGAAAAGGCTTCATCCCCGTCATAAGCAGCGTCGACCTCATACCCGTCCTGTTCCAGGCTGAAACGGATCCCCTTTACGATAAAACGCTCATCATCTACGACCAGAATCTTGGTTGCCATGTTACCCCTCACTTAACCGTAATCAAGGCCTTCAGTTTATCAAACCGCGTCTGCCCGATCCCTTGCACGTTCATAAGCTCCTCAATGGTTTGAAAAGGCCCGTTCTGCTCCCGGTAATCGATAATCCGCTGGGCCATGGTTTCGCCCACTCCGGGAAGTTCCATGAGTTCTATTTTAGTTGCAGAATTAAGATTGGTCAAGTTCGAGCTCTGCTCCCCCTGCGAAGCCTTTTGAGAGCCCTTCTGGCCCGCGGCCGCTTCGGTTTTCTGCGTCTCTTCCGCGACCGATGACTCTCCTTTTCGAGGTACATATAGACGCTGGCCGTCATACACATAATCCGCCAGATTCAGCAGAGAAAGGTCTGCCCCCGTGCCGGCCCCTCCCGCCATTTCGATCGCATCCTCCACCCGGGAACCGTAAGGCATCAGGTAGACCCTGTCCGGGTACCTGACAGCCCCCGTCACATGGACTCCGATAAGATCCTGTTCCTGGGATGTTTCTGCCTTTGTCGACTCCCCTGCCGTTTCTTTTGTGTCCCCGGCGCTTGTATCAGGGCCGGAAAGGGACTCTTGCTGCTCCCGGCTGCTTTGATCGTAACTTTTAGTATCTTCCGACGGATCCTTCGTCTGCTCCCGGTCTGTCATGGCTGACTGCTCCGCTTTAGCGACAGTAAGGGAAGCATCGTCATGGTTCATTTTGAGCCGGACTCCTATGCCTGCGGACAGGATCAGGACCAGGACAAGGATCATCCTCAGGGTGTGGCGGGTGATATATATCTTTTTCATGGCAATTTGTACTCCTTTTCGTTAGTTATTATCGCAACTAAACAGCTTTCCGGCTCAAATTGTGGATAAAAAATAGCAGATTTTTTGATTGAAACGCCCGGCCCGGTGTGATAAAATTTCGAGGTTGATGTATAAAGGATTCGTTTATATATGAGGTGTCATACATGATAGATCAGAATAAGATCCGCAATATAGCCATCATTGCCCATGTCGACCACGGAAAGACTACCCTGGTTGATGCACTGCTTAGGCAAAGCGGAATTTTTCGTGCTAATCAGGAAATCGAAGACCGTGTCATGGACTCCGGTGATATCGAGCGTGAACGCGGTATCACGATTCTTGCCAAGAATACGTCCATCCATTTCAACGGTTATAAAATCAATATTATCGATACCCCCGGCCATGCCGATTTCGGCGGGGAGGTCGAGCGTGCGCTTGAAATGGCAAACGGAGTACTGCTGCTGGTAGATGCCTATGAAGGGGTTATGCCCCAGACCCGTTTCGTTCTGAAAAAGGCTCTGGACCTGAACCTGACCCCCATTATCGTTATCAACAAGGTCGACCGTCCTCATGCTCGTCCGGACGAAGTCGTCGACGAAGTGCTGGAACTGATGCTGGAACTTGGTGCCAACGATGACCAGCTGGATTCTCCCGTTGTCTTTGCCTCCGCCAAGGATGGCTGGGCTTCCAAGGAGTCCGGCGTCGTTGGTAAAAACATGCGTCCCTTGTTTGATACCATCATCGAACACATCCCGGCTCCCAAAGGAGACCCCAACGGCGATCTGCAGCTTCTTGTCTCCAACATCGACTATGATCCTTACACCGGCCGTATCGCAGTCGGACGTATCGACCGCGGACAGATCCATGTCGGCGACAGCGCAACGGTATGCCGCAAAGACGGGACCACTTCTTCCATTCGTATTTCCAGCCTGAGCGTTTACAACGATATGCGCCGTGTTCCGGCGGATGATGCCGGCGTGGGCGACATCGTTGCCGTTTCCGGTCTGAAGGATATCGAGATCGGTGAAACCATCTGCGATCCAAATAATGTAGAACCTCTTCCCTTCGTTGCCATCGACGAACCAGTCCTGTCCATGACCTTTACCGTCAACGACAGTCCCTTTGCAGGCCGTGAAGGCGAATTTGTTACTTCCCGCCATCTGCGAGACCGTTTGTACCGCGAACTTGAATCCAATATTTCTCTTCGCGTCAAAGACACCGATTCCTCCGATTCCTTCATCGTCTCCGGACGAGGGGAACTGCATCTGTCGGTCCTGATCGAGGAAATGCGCCGCCAGGGTTATGAATTTGCCGTTACCAAACCCCAGGTCATTACCAAGTTAGTAAATGGAAAAGTATGGGAGCCTATCGAACAGCTCTTTGTCGATCTGCCTGACGAATACACAGGTATCCTTGTCGAAGGCGCTTCTGCCCGCAAGGCCGAAATGGTCAACATGACACCTACACAGGGCGGCTATACCCGTGTCGAATTCCTGATCCCCGCACGCGGACTGATCGGATACCGCAGCCAGCTGATGACCGAGACTCACGGAACGGCCGTCATCAACCACATGTTCGACAGCTATAAACCCTGGAAAGGTGAGATCAACGCCCGTACCCGCGGTTCCCTGATCGCTCATGAAACGGGAGAAGCCGTTACCTACGGTCTGTACAATGCTCAGGAGCGCGGTACCTTATTCATCGGGGCCGGCACCCCTGTTTATGAAGGAATGATCGTCGGCGAAAGCTCCCGTGCGGAGGATATCGTCGTTAACGTCTGCAAGAAAAAACATGCTACCAACACCCGTTCTTCCGCTTCGGATGATGCACTCCGCCTGACTCCTCCCCGTGAGATGTCTTTGGAAGAGTGCATGGAATTCATCGCTGAAGATGAGCTGGTCGAGGTCACCCCTAAAAACATCCGTATGCGCAAGATCATTCTGAATGCCGGACAACGGGCTAAAGCTCTGTATGCGGCCGAGCGCAAGAATGCGGACACCGCCAAGTGATTTTCGGGTCTACCTGAAAAACAGAATAACATGAATTCTTTTACTCATAACATTACCACCATCGACCGTGTAGGCGATATGTTTCGAAGAGACCATCTGGAAGAAGCAGGCATACACGGAAGACAGTATTCGCTGATCCTGAATCTGGTATCCCATCCCGGTATCTCGCAGGAGGAATTATCTCAGCGTACCTATCTGAATAAAAGTAATCTGGCCAGGCAGCTGGTCCAATTGGAAGAGGCAGGTTTCGTGACCCGCCGCTTCTCGGAAGACGATAAAAGAATCCAGCTGGTCTTTCCGACAGAAAAAGCCCGGGCCCTTGCCCCTCAGATCCTTAAAACGCATCAGGAATGGCGCGATTTTTTGGACGAGGGCTTTACCCCGGATGAAATCGAAACGTTTACGACCCTTTTGGATCGTATGGCGCAGAGGGCCCGCCAATACGGTGACCAAAAAAATACGAAAAAATGAAAGCTATCTCTAATAGAAAAACGTGGGCCTATGTGACCGGTCTGATTTGTTCAGGCGCCTTCACTATAGGCCTTCTCTTTTTATTCTACCGGATCGGCGGCTTTTATCCTTTCGGGGATAAAACGGTTTCCTGGTGCGATATGAACCAGCAGGTCGTGCCGCTGCTTAATGACTTTAAAGATATATTATCGGGCCGTTCCAGCATTTTTTACAGCCTTGAAAACGCGGGAGGCATGAATTTCTGGGGAGTCTTTTTCTTCTTTCTTGCCAGTCCCTTCTCTTTTCTGGTCGTCTTTGTTCCGAAAAGCAGTATGCTTCTTTTCATGAACATCCTGACGGCCTTAAAACTGGGGACCTGCTCGATTACCTGCTGCTGGTACCTGCTCAAACATGACACCCGGCCTACTTTCTCTGTCCTGCTTTCAGCTTTATATGCCTTGAGCGGTTATTCCATGATGTTTTATCAGAACATCATCTGGCTGGACTGCATGTACCTGTTTCCCCTCCTGATCCTTTCCTTTGAAACATTACTGTCCGAAAATAAGATCATCCCCTATATAGCTGCCATGTCCGCCATGATGGTGGTCAATTACTATATCGGCTACATGGTCGTGTTATTCACCCTGCTTTATTTCGGATCATCGCTGCTTACGGTCTCAAAACAGGCGCGTCAGAAAGCAGCGGTCAGCTTTACGGCCGGTTCGATCGCAGCCGCGGGGATCACCTGCGTCGTCTGGCTGCCTTCTTTTCTGCAGTATCTATCATCGGGCCGCAGTTCCGATTTGATCCAGTCTCTGATCAGCGCCGATTTTCTGACTAACCTTGGAACGACGATCCCCTTTTTCTTTCCCTCAGCCATCCTGATCATCATCATTGTTTCCGGTATCTTCCGTCAAAGTAAAATGACTTCGCCATATACCTCTTTTTATTGGAAACTACTTCTGATGATGCTGCCGGCTGTCCTGATCGATCCTATCAACCGTATGTGGCATACGGGCAACTATCAGGCCTATCCTCTGCGCTACGGATTTATCGTTATCTTTCTTTTGACAGCCCTCAGTGCTTTTGAACTTAACGACATGGATAAGAAAGCCGATACAGACACGGCCGGTTCAGGCATGGTCACGGGTGTTCTCTATCCCATGCTGCTGATTTTTCTGATCTGCCTGTATGCTTATTTCAGCCGTCGTTACGTAACCTCACATTACACGGAAATGACCCACTACACGCAAAGTCTGTGGGGCAATCTGGAATCGACTCAGGCACAGGTAGTGCTGCTGCTGTTGTCATCCATCCTGTTTTATTTTATCCTGCTGGGCTTCCGCAAGCATTTTTACCACGCGCTGATTTTCTCTCTGATGTCGCTGATGCTGTTTTCCGTTGATTCCTACGCAAATGTTCGCACTTACATGTTTTCGGGCGATTATCTCAATCACAATTACGATTATCAGCAGGCGGTCGACCTGGAGAATTTCAAGGCTCCCCTGTCGGACACTAAGTCCTTCTTCCGCCTGAAACTCTACCGCAAGTATTTCGATATCAACCTGCTGGGCAGTTTAGGCTATCCCACCCTGTCCCACTACACGTCCCTTACTTCGCAGGATTATATGTATGCCATGAAAAAACTGGGTTACTCCTCCTATTGGATGGAGGTGGGAGGCTACGAAGGAACGGATCTTTCCGACGCGGCTTTGTCCGTGGCTTATCAGGTCGAATGGCTGAATTCCAAGACTCCTTTATATCAGAACCAGACATACCAGGTCAGCACAAGCGGCTCCTATCTTCCCCTGGGCATCCCGACTTCAAAAGATCTGTCGGATACCAATGACCTGACGGATCTTACCCGTTACGATGTTCAGGAGCTCTTGTTCGATAAACTTTTCCCCGGCCAGACGTCCCCTCTGACCTCTTATGCGCCTACTTTTTTGGAAAATGTCACCATGCATAAAAACGTGACCGGCTCCTATGAACTGATGAAGACTGCGACCGGTAAAACGGTCCTTCATTACAGTATCCCGGTAAAAGGCAGACAGGCCCTCTACTTTGACGCTTTTGACCGTTTGAGCAACGCGGTTACCGAACGCATCAATAATAGCTTTTGTATCTACGTCAACGACCTGCCCCTGCAGGAAAAGTACCCGACGAGCCTCAACAACGGGATCATCGATTTAGGGACCTTCGAAAACGAAACTGTGAATGTCGATATTACCCTGCTTCAAAACGTAACGCTTGCTTCCTACGGAGTCTTCGGCATCGACTGCGACCTTCTTGACAAGGCTGTTTCCGCAAAACTAACACTGGATCTGAAAGAAAACCGGGATCACCGCAGTTTCTCCAGCACCTACACAGCCGAAACGGACGAAAACGTCTTTCTGTCCCTGCCCTACGATAAGGGAGTCCACGTTACGGTCGACGGAAACAGCGTCCCTGTTAGCAGGGCTTTTATGGGCTTTTGTCAGTTTTCTCTCACCAAAGGTTATCATCAGATCCGTGTCTACTACATGACACCGGGATTAAAAACAGGACTCTTGATCACTGTCCTTTTCCTTGCCCTGACCTTAGCCGCGTTTCTGGTCCCTGTCCTTTCCAGGGCTCTGGAACGTCTAAGGAATTCTTCTCTGATACAGACAGCTTCTGTCATTTTTGTACTGGCGCTGTTTATCCTCGTCATCCTGTTTGTTTATCTGATCCCCGTTGTCATCAATATATACGGGAATATGTGACCGATGCAGCATCTTTTCGCGGTTCACCTACAAATAGCAGGCTATGCTCACCAACCGGCCTATCATCAGCCGGTCCCGGAGCAGGCCTGCTTTTTTGTTTATTTTGATATGATATGGGCCCATAACATTTAATGAGGCCCTTTTTCCGTATCCTTTTGTGCCGGCTGCGACGTATTTTCAATAGGTTTATTCTCCGGTATATTTCCCGCAAGAGGCTTGAGAAGATGATCCATGGTATGGGTAAGAATGCTCTTTTCTTTACTGTTCCAGGAATCGATGGTATCTTCCAGTTGTTTTCCGGCCTTTTTGACCTCGCTTTCAAATTCACGGGCAGAAATACGAATAGCTCCGTGTCCCATAACGATTACCTGCTCTGCTCCGTCGGAAGTAGCTACCTCGATCCGGTGATTCTTATCCAATTCATAGGTTGCTCTTTCGATGTAGGTATCGGCAGTCTCAGCGTGTTTCGTATATACCACATATATGTTGTGATACTTGAGGACATCTTCTTCTTCGCGTTCGACCATATAGGCATCATAAACAAGTATAAGGATACAGCCTTTAACACTCTGATAGGCACACATCAGATCAGCGAGGGCGGTCCTGGCCATGTCAAGGCTTTTTTTCGAAAGCTTTGTCAGTTCTTCCCATGCGAAAATGATGTTATACCCATCCACCAGCAGATATTCTGTCTGTTTAGGCTGTTCTTTGATTTCCACCTTTCCGCTGTTATTGCCGTAGGTACGCTTTACCGTCCGGATCTGCCGCTCTTTGATAGGACCGTATGTTCTCTCAAAAATAGCCCTCAGTTCCTTATCCTCTGCCAGGGAAGTATTTGATGCGGACTTTGAAGGAAAGGCGGATGAAGCCGTCTTTCCGTTTCTGCTGCCGGCATCATTCCTGTCATCGGAACTGTTTTCCTCACCGACTTCCTGAAAGATACCAGGATCCGATAAAAACTCTTTTTCATTCCTTTCGGCCAGGATCTGTCTTTCTCGATGCAGATAGGAATATTCCGTCTCAATATGCATATAATCCGGCACCTGCCACCAGGGAACAGGAAAGCCCGCCCCATGGGCGCAGAAGATCGAATCAGGAGAATTAGCCAGATCTGCCGTCGGGTCATAAGCAGCTTGTTTAATAACCTCCTCTGTATTATGACAGGGAGCATACCCCCTGGGGATACAGATCAGTGTTCCGTTTCCTTTTGTATAGGCAGCCACTGAAAGATCATATCCGGACAGTACAGCCACCGGGGCATAGCCCTTTATCAGGCTGTACCCTTTTTCAGCCGGTTCCGGCGATGAAAAAACGGCATCCATCCGGCTCAGATCGGTAATCGCTTTCCCGACGGTACTTTCCGGGACCGTCAGTTCAAAATCATACCAAGGTTCCAAAAGAATGTTATCTGCCTGCATCAGCCCCTGCCTTACTGCTCTCCAGGTCGCCTGCATAAAGTCGCCGCCTACCGTATGGTCGACACTGGCAGCACCGCCGATCAGCGTGATGCGGATATCCGTAATCAAAGAACCAGTCAATACACCGGGAAAAGGTTTTTCACTCAAGTGAGTCAGGATCAAATGCTGATAATTCTTGTCCAGCTTGTCCGTGCTCAATTTGGACTGGATGCTCAGGCCGCTGCCTCTTTGGCCGGGCTCAAGCAGCAGATGGACCTCCGCATAATGCCGCAGCGGTTCATAATGTCCGACCCCTTCCACGCTATTGCGGATCGTCTCCCGATATACGATGTGACCCGGACCGAAAGCGACCGAAACATGATAACGCTCCTGCATCAGTTTCTGTAAAACTTCCAGCTGCACTTTGCCCATCAGCTGTACATGCAGTTCAGCCAGCTGGGAATTCCAGACGACATGAAGCTGAGGATCTTCTTCCTCAAGGCTCCTCAGGTATTTTTCCAGAGTATGGATACTGATCGAATCATCCGGAAGGACCTGATAGGTCAAAAAACTGTCCAAAAGCGGCTTCTGCGAATCTTTTTCAATACCGAGCCCCATACCGGGATACGTATGAGTCAGACCGGTCACCGCTCCGATCATGCCGGCTGACAGCTGATCCTGCGTAATATAGCGGCCTCCGTTATAACGGCGGATCTGATTGATCTTTTCCTTCCACCCTGTTGGTTCATCCTCATTTGAACTCTCAGGCCGGGAGGCCTCTTCAAAGGTCCCCTCGATCTGGTCGCGTACCTTCAGACTGCCGCCCGTGATCTTCAAATAAGTGATTCTCTCCCCCTGAGGGTCATGACCGATCTTATAAACCTTGGCTCCGAACTGATCCGGATACTGCTTTTCTACCGTCAGCCGGTCAAGATCAGCCATAAACCGCTCTGTCCCGATCAATTTCAAGGCAGATCCGAAGTAACAGGGAAAGATCTTCCTCTGAGCGATCATGTCCCTTACCGTATTTTCAGAAAGATCCCCTTCTTCCAGAAAGTTTTCCAGGACATTTTCATCCGCTACGGCAATATTTTCCTTCTGACTCTGCCAGTTTTCCGTAAAATCAAGACAACTTGGACTAAGTTCTGCCTGAATGTTTTGAAGCAGCTCTTTCTGATCACGGTGGCCCAGATCCATTTTATTAATAAACAGAAAAGTGGGGATCTGATACCGTTTCAGCAGCCTCCATAAAGTTCTGGTATGACTTTGGACGCCATCCGATCCGCTGATCACCAAAATAGCATAGTCCAGGACCTGAAGCGTCCGTTCCATTTCGCTGGAAAAGTCGACATGACCCGGCGTATCCAGGAGCATCAATTCTGTGTTAGGAAGGGTCAGGACAGCCTGTTTTGAAAAAATGGTAATGCCCCGGGACCGTTCCTGGTCTTCCTGATCCAAAAAGGCATCCTGATGATCGACCCGCCCCAGCTTACGGATGCGGCCTGTCTGATACAGCATCGCTTCTGATAAAGTGGTTTTTCCGGCATCGACATGAGCCAGAATGCCAACGACGATTTTCTTCATAAATATTACCTGTCTGTTCAAATCCTAATCTTAACGATTATATCATACTTCCCTTCCACTGTCTGTATCGTCCGGATCGATCCCCGGAAAAGCAGAGTCCTTCTGAACCTTGGCTTCTACGAACCATTTGTAATTTTCCTCGTAAAACAGGAAATGCTGCCCTCCGCCGATCTGGCAGGTGTAACGGATGCCTGCCCCTCCGGCTTTTAAACTGGCTGCCCTTCGGTAATCCGTCACCTTGTCGATCCGATAGCGGTGTCCGTTATCCCAGGTGATCCACAAGGGGATCATGACTCCGTCCGGTGAAAAATCAGCAGCGACTTCTACATATTTTTTTACAACATCCATCGTTTTTCTCCTGTCTTTTCACATTTATACCGCATACTTCTCTACCCCGGTCCTATTGCCGGCTTCAAAATAACCATGCGGATGTACCTCATGATCTTTAACTTCCGCCCGGCCGGACAGATCCGTATCCGTCAGCATCATGCCTTTGCGTACACTGCCATAGCCAAAGCGGCTGCGGATGCTTTCCATCGTCACGTCCATTTGATCCAGCTTTCTGCGGCGGACCTCATTGACACATAGATCCATCTGCTCCGGGCAAAGAGCATCTACCAGGCCGGAAGCTCTTACTCCTATATGTCGGATAGGCCTTTGACCGTACCAGCCGGCATAGTACAGATCCAAAGCCTCCCGGGCGATTTCACTGCTGATATTGGTAGGCCTTTTAATCTTATGCTGGCGCCCGTAGGAATATTCCATGTCGCTGCTGAGCGCAAAAAATTCAACGACCGTGCATTTGAGCTGACTGGCCCTCATTCGTTTTGAAACGCTCTCTGACAGCATTTCAACAATGATCTTGACATCCTGGTCGCTGACCAGATCACGAGGAGCTGTAATGCCGTTTCCGACGCTTTTAATGGGTGCCTGGAAGCTTTCGCGGCTGACCGGCGTCTGATCTTCTCCGTTGGCGAACATATGTAAAATAACGCCCATTTTCCCCAAAAGGCCCCTGAGAAAGGCCGGATCTGTCTGAGCCAGCTGCCCGATCGTAAGAATACCGTGTTCATATAATTTGCGCTCAGTTGCTCTGCCGACATATAGAAGATTCCCGACCGGCTGAGGCCAGATGATGGTGCGGTAATTGGAGGGCGTGATCTGTGTAATAGCATCCGGCTTCCGGTAGTCGGACCCGAATTTGGCAAAAATCTTATTCCAGCTGACCCCTATACTGACCGTGACTCCCAGTTCTTTCTTGATCCGGCGGCTGATATCCTGGGCGATATCATTGCTGCTTCCGCAGCATCCGGAACTGGCGGTCACATCCAGCCAGGATTCATCGATGCCGAAAGCCTCCTGCTGCTCCGTATATTCACCGTAAATAGCATGTGCCATTTTGGAAAAACGCATATAGAGCTCAAGATTCGGCGGAACAAAGACGATCTCAGGGCATAGCCTTCTGGCCTCCCATAAAGCCATGCCTGTTTTCACGCCGGCCTTTTTCGCCAGCTGATCTTTAGCCAGAACGATCCCGTGTCTTGATTCAGGATCGCCCCCCACTGCCATCGGCCTGCCTCTAAGCTGCGGACGGTGCAGCAGTTCGATACTGGCATAGCAGCTGTTCATATCAACATGCAGGATAACCCGTCTCATTACCTTTCCGACCTCGCTTTCTTTTAGGATACGCCGGTTGTTTTCTTGACAACCGTGGTACTTCTTACTATAATAATAGCGAGTTATGGCTTATTGTTGCTTGTTCTTACGCCTGCATTGTAGCAATATATAGCAACTTTGTCAACAAACAGGAGGAAATTAATTGAAATCCTTTAAAGATAAGATCCGTGAATGCCGCGGGAAACTTGGACTAAGTCAGAAAGAACTGGCTGAACGTTCCGGGATCGGCTATCGTACGATCACCTCTTATGAATCCGGCCAACGCTTTCCGCAGCCTGCTCAATTATATAAATTGGCGAAGGCGCTGGGTGTATCGACCGACTATTTGCGCGATGACTCGATCGAAGATCCGGCTTACGGTCTGGACCGCATGGAATATGTCGAGGAAATGCGCCAAAAAAGCGGTTATAAAGAATCTCTGGATCTCGATCAAATGCTGAAGCAGAACCAGGCTCTCTTCGCCGGCGGCAGTATCAGCGAAGCGGCCAAAGACGCTTATTTCCAGGCAGTTATGAAGGCTTATCTCGAGTGTAAAGAGGCAGCGAACCAAACATACGGACGCAGGCAGACGGCTGCGGGGGAGGAATCCCATGACAATCGAAGCCATCGCTGACGCAGCGCTGAATCTGGTCAAACGCTGTGATGAGACAGATCCGGAAAGACTTGCCGACAGCCTGGGTATTCATGTTTCTTATGAGCCGATGGGGCTTTATGACGGCTGCTGCAAGGGTTTTTTCCTGGTCTATCACCGGATCCGCCACATAACCGTCAATTCAGATCTTCCTCCTGAATTACAGCGCGTCGTGCTGGCCCATGAATTAGGTCACGCCGTCCTGCACGCCGATCTGGGGCAGGCAGCTTTTCATGACGTTACCCTTTTCGATTCGGCGGATGAAACAGAATATGAAGCTAATATTTTTGCCTCCGAACTTTTGCTGCCGGATGATAAAGTATTAGCGGCTTTAAACGATGATATGTTCTTCTTTCAGGCTGCCCGGGCTTTATATGTACCTTCTGAAATGTTGGATTTTAAGTTTCGCATTATGAAACGAAGGGGCTATCAGGTCCAGTCCCCTATCGAAACCAATTCAGATTTTCTGAAGCATTTAGAAAAACCGCTGACCGAGAATGAAATCGGGAATACCGGAAATAAGTCATAAAACAAAAAAAGAAGGAGTGCCTGATACTCCTTCTTTTTGCGTTATACAAAAATCTGTAAGATATTAAAAATGAAGGCAATAAAAAAACTGCCTTTTCGACAGCATTAAGACAAAATAAAAAGGCTGGCAACCTCCTACTCTCCCGGGCCGTTCCCAGCCAAGTACCATCGGCCGCCTGAGCCTTCACCGTCGTGTTCGGAATGGGTACGGGTGTTTCTCTCAAGCGCATCATCACCAGCCAG
>Ga0256404_1007413_pt1 | contig 17396 bp, 16 predicted proteins | sample RumenRJG_01DNA_FD_185990 | JGI IMG/M metagenome (GOLD analysis project Ga0256404, IMG submission 185990) | Bovine rumen microbial communities from Lethbridge, Alberta, Canada - RJG_01 | ecosystem: Host-associated > Mammals > Digestive system > Stomach > Rumen | place: Canada: Alberta | collected...
TTTACGGATTGTGCCAAAAAGCTTTTATACACTCGCACAAATCGATTTAGGCAATTGGTAAAAACTATCAGTAAAGCGGAACAGGTCGCAAAATCAAACGGAATAAAAGAAATTGACGAAATCACATTGAAGGAGGTGTTAAAAAATGACGATGCTGACGCAGAAGAAATTGAACTTACAAATGAAAATTCTTAAAATAGCGAAAGGGCTCAATAAATTTACTCTGCCTGACATTCTGCCAATGCTTGAAGAAAATGAAAAAACAATTCAAAAAGCACTTAATGATTTAGAGTCTTTGGACCAAATTAAAAAGATATCAAATACAGAATATCTATATACAAATTTCAAAAAGCGTGTGAATAAACCAGTTCCTGCAAACAAAAACAGCGATTCGGATATTTGGCTTACGATACCCGAGGTCGCACGACTGCTGAATATTCAGGAAGAAACGGTTAAAAGAAACTGCCTTAAAGGAAATTATATTGTAAAACCTAATAAAGAGCCTGATTTAGAGGGGAAATATTTAATTAAACGCTCGTCATTAAAATTATACGATTTTTTAGAAGATTCCGAACGGCGTGCTATGGATAAAGAAGTCAAAAAACTTTTTCATAATAAAGAGGAAGAACGTTTGTATGTTGTGGCATCGGACAGGGGCAAAGAATTTATATATAGATACCTGAAACTTTTTAAACTTACTGAAGGTATGAATTGCAAAGAACTGCGGAGTTTTTTAGAATTAATTCCTCTAAAGAATCCGAAGCTAAAGGTTTCATATTCTGCGTTTCATTCCAAACGTAAAAAGTACCAAACAGAAGGTATGATGGGAATATTCCCTAAATATTTTATGCCGGATTACAGAGAAGAAGAACCAAAAGTACGCAGAAATCTTAATCGTCTGCCAAAAGTCTATAATTTAGCAACGACAGAACAAATTGAGATTATTTATAAATGCTTTTGTTTCGGGATTTCTGCTTCTCAAACCTCAAAAATAGCGAATTTGGGAAACACGACAACAGAAACTTTTTATCAGTACATCCGAGCCAAAATTTATGATCAACAGTTTCAGGAAGTGTCGGCGCATTTTGACTCCGATCCTCAAATCCCGCAAGTTAGAATATTTATGAAAGATGTTTCAATATACCTTTATTGCTATAATGATAAAGTTTATATTACCAAAAAACCATTAAAATCTATGTTACCTCAAAGACGCCAAAATCCTGAAGAAGTTAAAGAAGTACGTAGATTATACAATATTCTTTATCGCAAAAAGTTTATGGCAAGTATGCGAAAATATTTGGAGCATCACCTGACTGTAATGATTTGGAAAGAATGTATTTGTAATTTTGATGAGTTACTTAATTCTATATATTCAATTATTCATATATAAATATTATAAATCATCTGTATCTATCAGAATGCCTTTGCTATCAAAGTTTTTGTTTTCATTTCCGTAACCCAAAGGATTAGCAATAACTCTTGCATTCCAAAGCTTGTAATCAACTGAATTGTGAACGTGGCCGTGACACCACAATTTTATATTTGAATATCTTTCAAACAAGTATTCTAGATTGCTCGCAAATGCTGCACTTAATAAATCATTTTTGTATTCTTCGGAAATGCTTTTTAAACTTGGTGCATGGTGAGTTACGACAACTATTTTTTTATCTTTGTATTTTTGACAAGTTTTTTCAATAAAATTAATGCTTTTCTTATGAAGCGCCAATTGATCTTCTGTGGAAATCGTTCTTAATTTTCCTTTTTCGTACAATTTTACATTTCTAAAATCATTCAAATATTTTTGTGCAATAAACCTACAACCGTCAGAGTTTCCATATAAATTAAAATCAGTAAATAAAATACAGCCTATAAAACAAATGTTATCAATAACAATGCTCTGATTTTCTAAAAAATGTACAGGTCCTAAGAATTTGTTTTGAAGATATTTTATAGATAAATTTAATGATTCTTCTTTGGCATAAGTAAAGTGAGTGTAACCTAAATGATTTTCATCGACAACAATCCCTTGTTTCAGATTATTATTTATCCATTTTTCGGTTGTAATTCTATTTCCTGAAATATCTCCGCAACAAATTACAAAATCATCCGGTGCAAAATCAAAACTTGTATTTTGCCCTGAGTTAATATCGCAATGTATGTCAGATATGATTCTTAACTTCATAAAATCCACCTTTAACACAATTGATGTATCAAAAGTAGAAGAAAGTAAAGTTAAATTTGTATCCTAAAATATACTGTGTCCGTATTTGACATAGACATTGGTTATTATAATAATGTAAATATTATAAGGAACTATTAATGAAATATGCATTAGTAAATAACGAAAAAGTTGAAGCTGTAAAAGGACAAGTTGGTATTTGTCCAGTGTGCGGTAGTACAGTTATAGCAAAATGTGGAAACTATAAAATTAATCATTGGGCACATAAAACAAAACAAAATTGTGATGCTTGGTGGGAAAATGAGACTATTTGGCATCGAAATTGGAAAAATTATTTTGCGCCAGAATGGCAAGAAAAAATATTTACTGATGACGCAACCGGAGAAAAACATATTGCAGATATATGTTCAGATAGCAATCTAGTTATAGAATTTCAACATTCCGCAATAAAACCTGAGGAAAAAATTTCTAGAGAAAATTTTTATAAAAATATGTTATGGGTTATTGACGGAACTAGATTAAAAAATGATTATCCGAAATTTCAAAATGGAACTTTTGAACTTATAGGCAACCCCGCAGAACCTGCTCTATTTTTGTGTCATAATCCACAAAGTGCAATACCGAAAATGTGGCGCAATTCAAATGTTCCAATTTTGTTTGACTTTTTAGGAATTGAAGAAAATATACCACAAAATGATATTAGACAGTTTTTATTTTGTGTGTTACCCGTTATTGTTGATAATAAAGCAATTATTGTGAGAATGACGCGTAGTACATTTATATATAATGTACAAAATGATGCAATTTTAAATTATTTAAATAATTTAACCCGCGAAATTCCTGAACTGTATAAGAAACTGAAAAATATGCAAACTCAAAGACTTGTACAGTATCAATTAAGACCAAGATATACAAGAAGACGATTTTCTAGACGCTTGTAAAGCATTTAATAAATATAAAAGAACTTGATATAATTTATTCTTATATGGCAATTCTATTCGAGATAAAGTTATTTTGAATAAAACCAGTTAATTATATTAAACTCGACTTCATTTCTTATTAGTTCTAGAAAGTAAATTTAGGTTGAAAATTAATACACAAAACAACATATTTATATGTAATTAGGTTCCAAATTTTTAACTTCAGAGTTAATGTTAATATATAAGAAAATCTCAGATGTATAAATTTTACAAATTGGACAAAACAACAAAAAATATAATAAAATGGCTATATTCCATCGATTTAAAATTCTATATTTTTGAGATAATATATAAAAGAGGTATGAAGATTGGTACAACAATTAGTTAGTAAAACAAGAGATAATTATAAAAACTTAATAGAAGAATCAGGTTATGGAGTCGTGTATACCCCTCCAGAATTAGCAGATTTTGTTTCTAAAATAGTAATAAATGAAATCAAAAATGATAAATCTTTTGTAAAGAGGGAGAAATTTATTGTATTAGATCCTTCATGTGGCGAAAATGCTCTTTTAAATTCTATAAATAGAATTAATAATAGAAAATTTAACATAGATTTTATTGGTGTAGATGTAGACAAGGATGTTATTGACAAAAATAAAAAATTATATTCTGGTAGACATTTTATATTTGATTCTTTTGATTCTATTTTGCCTACAAATCAAATATCTACAGAACATTTTTGGAAATTAAAGTTTGATAGTCCTAACCTTATTATTTCAAATCCACCTTGGAGTTCTAATAGAATTTATGATAAAAATATTTTATTAGAGCATGGATTTACACTAAGTAAAGGACAATATGACAGCTATGAATTGTTTATAGAATTGTGTCTTAATATTGTTGCAGATGACGGATATTGTGCTTTTATTCTTCCAGATTCAGTGTTTTCGGATGAAAAAAGTAATTTAAGAAAATTACTTCTAGAAAAATCATCAATAAAAGTTATTGCTCGTTTGGGAGAAAAAATTTTTGAAGGTGTCCATAGGGCAACTACCATTATAATCATAAAAAAATGCAAACCAACAAAATTAACAAAAACTAAATGTTTTAGGCTTGCAACTAATGCAAGAAAAGATTATCTTAGTAATAATATTGATATTTATAGACATTATATAGAAGTTGCGCACTTTGTAAAACAAGATAGGTTTTGTAATAACTTAAATTATAATTTTGATATTGATACGCAAGAACAAGAAGAATTATTAATAAGAAAAATTGAACATAATAAAATTGATTGGAATTCGATTTTTAAATTTAATAGAGGAGTAGAAATATCCAAACAAGGTCTAGTTGTCGAATGTCCATATTGTGGAATAGCACAAGGTGTTTCCAAAAAACAAATTAATGCAGGAAGTAAAATTTGTAAAAATTGTTCAAAGATTTTTCAATTTAGTAAAAATAATATTGAATCTGTTATTAGTACTTCAAAAGAGGATAATTATACAAAGATCTATGTTGGTGAAAATATACAACGTTATTACCTGAAAGGTAATAAGTATATAATTAAAAATAAAAAAGGTATTGATTATAAAAGTAAAGATATTTATATGCCTCCTAAAATTTTAATTAGAAAAACTGGTTTGGGAATAAATGCTTGTATTGATTATGATAGTACCTATATTTCTCAAACAGTTTATTCCTGTAATTATATAAAAGAAAATGATATTCCTCTTGAATATTATTTAGGTGTTTTAAATTCAAGAGTAATGTATTATTATTATTTAAAACTTTTTGGTGAAAATGAATGGAAATCTCATCCATATTTTACAAAAGAAGTAGTATTTTGCTTACCTATACGACAAATTGATAATACAAACATGGATATATGTTTAGAAATAGCAAATTTAACAAAGAAAATTATAAATAATTATTCAAGAGATATTGATTTTCAGATAGAAAATTTAATTTATAAACTTTATAATTTAACTGATAATGATATTGAAATAATAAAAACAGAAATAAATAAATTGCCTAATTTAGGTGCAATTAATCATATGAAGTATTGAAATGTATAGATATATAGGAAATAAATCAAAATTATTAGATTATATAATTGGAAAGACTAAAGACATTATTGGTAAATCCGGAACAGTAGCAGATATTATGGCTGGGACTGGTATGGTATCACTAGAATACAGGAAAAATGGTTATCATGTTATTGCCTCTGACATGATGACATATAGCAAATGTCATTTAATTACAAATTTGTTAAATAGCAAAAGCCCTGAATTCAAAAATTTAACATCATTAAAAATAGCTGGAATGAGTATGTATGAATCTATTCTTGCATATTTAAACAATTTGGAAGGGACAGAAGGATATTTCTATAATGAATTTTCTCCAGAGGGAATTCCAGATAATGGCTATTCTCCGAGAAAATATTTTACATCTAAAAATGCAAAAAAAATAGATGCCATTAGACAAGAACTTGAGAACTGGATTCAAAATAAAAAAATTAATTCAAATGAAGAAGCAGTATTAAAGCATACTTTAATTATGGCGGTAAATAAGGTCGCGAATATATCTGGGACATATGGGTATTTTTTATCTAAATTTACAAAAAATTCTATTGAGGATATTTTTTTGGCACCGCAAGAATTTTGTAATATAGGTTCTACAAATAATAAAGTTATGCAGGGTTTCGCAGAGGATGTTGCAAAAAATATTAAAGCAGATTTATGCTATATAGATCCTCCATATACAAAGCGCCAGTATGCTGCAAATTATCATATATTAGAAACTATTGCCAGAGGTGACAATCCAATAGCGCAAGGGAAAAGTGGTTTAAGAGATTGGTGGGATCAACATTCAAAATTTTGTACAAAAACTCGAATAAGAGATTCTTTTAAAAAAGTTATTACAGATATGGATTGCCCGTGTTTCTTAATTAGTTATAGCGAAGATGGTCTCTTATCCATTAATGAATTAGTTGATTTCCTCGGACAATTTGGGAAAACGACAGTATCTACTATAGATTATAAAAGGTTTAGAAGTAATCAAAGCGAATTGCCTAATAAAATTCAGGAATATATAATTGAACTATACAAGTAATAGGTATAGTCATGGAATATATTAAAGCAATTTTATATAGAAAATTAAATCCTTCTGATTTTAAAAAAATGTACGATATTGATAAACCAGAAACAGGAGGAGGACAGACATATATTGATGCAACTGGTATTACAACGGAAGAATTTGCCAAATTTTCTACTGGTGGCAGAACAATTCCGTCTACATATATTGGTGACGATAGACCATCTTTTGTTATTGATGTCTCAGTATTAGGAAATAGAAATATTCATCAGGAAATTGAATTTGAACCTAGACATAATAGAAAAAATTACAAAATATCAAGACAAAATTTAAAGCACAAGCATCCGGCATGGTCACCAGATAATAACTTCCCAGAACCCGACTTTGAAAATGACCCGGACTTTTCAAATGTAACAGAAAATCTAACTATATACATTCTTAAAACATCAACAAATTCATATTACGCAGGATTTTTTGACGTAGATATAATGCCGGATAATTGGCCAGAAGGAATTGGCTTAGAAAAACTTTTTGAAGAAGAACGTCGTGGTGTGATTTTTATAGAAAGAGAAATCCCTTTTCAAAATTCATCTGATAACCCATTTATGATTGATGAATTGATTGCGGAAGATAATGTAGATGGTATTGATATAAGTAAAATATCTGATGATAAAATCGAATATGATAATGATGATGTTAGTTTTGAAATTCCAACCAACATTACAGATATCGTTGTAGAAACACAACCTCCAGAAGTTTCTATCAGAAAGAAGTCATCTCAACCTAGAAAATATAGACCAGTAAAAAGAGATTATGTTAAAAGTAACAAAAATAAGAAAATTGCTGGCGATACAGGTGAACAAATTATTCTGGTTATTGAAAAACAAAAATTGAATGATTTTGGAAGGGATGATTTATCAGAGAAAGTTAATTGGGATTCTAAAGATAAGGGTGATGGTTTAGGCTATGATATTTTATCTTATGATATTTTGCCTAATGGAGAAGAAAAAGAAATCTTTATAGAAGTAAAAACAACAACAGGAAGTATTAATAAACCCTTTGATGTATCCATAAACGAAGTTGAGTTTTCACAAGAACATAGCGATTCTTTTTATATTTATAGAGTATATTCTTTAAGTTCTGATTGTTCTAAAGTGAAATATTACAAAATAGCAGGAAGCATCCCTGAGAACTTTAATTTGATACCAACATCTTTTCAAGCATATAAAAAATAATTTAATCGTGCAAATATGGATATCTTAGACAGATTAGCAAAATCAAAATTCAGGAGCAGATTTAAACTGCGAGCAAAAGAATTAGAATACATCAAGGATAAAGGACTTGATAAAATTCGTTCTCACGCCTGCGATTTTATTCGGGATAGAGTTGCACCGGCAGAACCTGTGAACGACGGCAAGCAAACTCCAATGCGCGGTCATCCTGTTTTTATTGCCCAACACGCAACAGCCACCTGTTGCCGCGGGTGTATCGAAAAATGGCATAAGTTTCCCCAACACAGAGAACTAACCACAACCGAACAAGAATATCTTGTTTCAATAATTATGGAGTGGATAAATCGCCAAATTAATTCAAACCCCGTTTTATAACCGTTCAAAATATGTTCAAATCCATGTTTGTGATAATCTTAAAACAAATACTAGGTGTTGTAGTTGTGGAGTAAGTATGAAACAAAAATTAAGAGAATTTATTGAAAATTGTTTAAAAATTAAGGTACATGATGAATCTGCAACACAGATTCCGTTAAAAGGCAAGTGGCAACAGTTCAACTATTATGCAAGTTTTGGAAAAGGTGCATTTGCATATGTTCCTTGGCTTGGTTTCTTTGCTTTTAATCAAGTTGTTACAAAAGGGATATATCCGGTAATTTTATATAATACAAAAGTAAATAATCTTAATTTTGAAGTTTGTTATGGAATTTCCGCAACATCTGCTCCTGATGTATATTGGAATGTAAAATATACACAAAATCTTCAACATTCAAATACTCCTAAATACACACAATCATTTGTTAAGAAATCATACACGATAAATACTATTGAAGATTTTGAAATTAATGCAGATGATATCATTCAACAAATAAATTCAATATTAAATGATTTTAATGAACAATTTAGTGGCAATAATAGTGAAGAACAGCTACTAGAATCCTTAATATTGCAATATGCATCATTTAAAAATACAACCGAATATAACGAACAATATAAATGGACATTTGCAGCCCAAAGTAAAGGGTTTTTAAATAATTTTGATAACATAGATAAAGTAGCCAAATTTGGGAGTATAAATTTCCAAAGTTATTTTATGCGCAGTAGCGGAATGAATTATATGGTAAAATATCATAAAGAAAAAACAGTGACTGCATTTAAGGCACTATTTGACTTAAATAAAAATTTACAAAACAGAATTTCTAATTTTATAAATATAATAAAATCTGCTTGCGAACATGATGGGGGATGGAGACACAAAGGCTTAGCTAACCCAGGAGTAGAAACAGCCTCATTTTATTTATATGCCCAAGATTATACTAAATATTTATTATTTACTAAAATTACACCATTTGAAACATACGCTAAAAAATTTAATCTATTAACCTTGTTAAATTATAATACTCCGGAAGAAAGATACGAAAAATGGCAAAATTATTGTATTAATGAATTAATTCCTATTATGAATGATGTATTAAGTACAAATTGTACATTATTAGATGCACAAGATTTTATTTGGTATATTGGAAATTCTGATTCTTGTGCCTCACTTAGAAATGACTTATTAGAATATTATCAAAATCTTAATTTGACTATTGATGATACTCCTAATGACTATACTGCAATAAAAAATGAAAATAATATAGCAGAAGTTCATAGGATAAATTCTAAAAATACAAAATTCAGAGTTATTATCAACTACGATAAGCTACCTGAAAACATGAGAGAAAATTGTAAAAGGGTCCCGGACAGTTATGGCTGGACTTTAAACGGAGAATGTTGGGTTACATCTCGAGATTCCTTAGATGATGTTATTAGAAAAATTGATAGTACTCTCGGTAACTTTGTTGAAAATAATTATGAAAATCATAAGGAGATTGATAAAATGAATATTCCTTTAAATCAAATTTTATATGGTCCTCCGGGAACCGGTAAAACATATAACACAGTTTTAAAAGCAATAAGTATTATTGATAATACGGAATATAAAGATGTTTCAGAAGAACAATACTCTGCTCTAAAAACAAGATTTGACGAGTTAAAACAAGCCGGACAAATTGAATTTGTTACCTTCCACCAATCATATTCTTATGAAGAATTTGTTGAAGGAATAAAACCATACATTCCAGAATGGGGCACAACAGATAATACTGAAGTTAGATATATTGGTGAAAACGGAATATTTAAAGAAATTTGTAAAAATGCACGGCAAATTAAAACCGATAAAACTTCTCATAAAATAGATTTTTCAAGAACCAGAATATTTAAAATGTCACTTGGCGCCAATTGGGAAAATGAAACGGAAGATATTTATAACTACTGTTTAACAAACAATGTGGTTGCTTTGGGTTGGGGTGACAATAAAGATTTTTCATCTTGTAATACGTCTGAAGAATTTAGAAATCTTGACTCAACGTGGGGCGCAAAAGCGGTAGAAATATTTAAAAATTGGATGAGAGTTGGCGATATTATTTTAATATCAAACGGGAATTCAAATATTAAAGCCATTGCACAAATTACAGGAGAATATGAATACCATAATGATAGAGAAATAAGATACTGCCAGTTTAGAAATGTAAATTGGTTATACAATGGTGATGATATTCCTGTTGCAAAATTTTATGACAAGAAGCTCTCGCAACAGGCAATATATGGATTTTACAATAGAGATAAAGAAGGAAAAGATGACTACAATTCTTCAATAAACACAGATGTTTTGAATGAAATTATAACCGGTAATATAAACAGCGCGGAAGAAAAACCATATATTCTTATTATTGATGAAATTAACCGCGGTGATGTTTCAAAAATATTTGGCGAATTGATTACTTTAATTGAAGAAGATAAACGTATTGGTAATAAATACCAAATGAAAACCACATTGCCATATTCAAAAGAATCATTTGGCGTACCAAATAACTTATACATTATCGGAACAATGAATACGGCAGACCGTTCAATTGCGCTTCTTGATACAGCATTAAGACGTCGTTTTGATTTCGAAGAAATTATGCCAAGACCAGCATTATTAAATAATAAAGTTGTCGAAGGAACTAACATAAACCTGCAAACTTTATTAACAAGAATAAATGAACGCATTACAAACAAATATGATAGAGATCATCAAATTGGTCATTCATATTTAATGGGTGTAAATGCCAAAGAACAGCTTGAAAGAGCTTACAAAAACCGAATATTGCCGTTGCTCAATGAATATTTCTACAACGAATCAAAAACTGTGGCAGAAATATTAAATTGCAGCGAAAGAGAATTAAATGAAGCAGATTTTATTACAATTTTAAATAAAGCGCAAAATGAAGCTCAAGGTGCATAATTATGGCAGCAACTAAGAATTTAATAGTTGCATACGAACACGACAGGCTTTTAAAATGTGATGAAGCCTGCGATAATTGTGTGTCTGAATATATTGATGGTTCTTGTTGTATAAATTACTGTAAGCCTACACATTTTAAAGAGCTCTATGATTATTGCGTTAATAAAAACATTGACTGCGGATTTGATTACATTCCAAAAGAAAAATGTATAAAGTTTGATAAATACACAGGCGTTATACAACTTAAGGATGGCACATATCTTGAAATACTACCTAAAATAGATAAAAATACAAATTTGGAAGATAGTCGCAAGGTGTTTGAGAACCTTGTATTTGCATCACATAATTTAACCAAAGAATACAAACATAATAAAATTAGTGATAGTGATACAAGAAAAGATAATCATATAATTGAAATTTTTATATCTGTTTTTTGTAAGGATATCCTTGAATTATTAAAAAGAGGGATTAAAAAATCCTACATTAGAAAATCCGAAAACCTGAACAATTATAAAGGTAAACTAAAGTTTTCTGAGCACATAAAACACAATATTACGTCTAAAAATAAGTTCTTTGTTGAATATAGTGAGTTTAGTTTAGATATTCCGGAAAACAGAATTTTGAAATCCGCTTGTTTATATTTGATAAAACAAACAGAAATCGAAGAAAATAAAAAAGCTCTAAGACGACTTTTAATTGAGCTTGATGACGTTTCTCCGTGTACGAATCTTGATAAAGATTTACAAGAAAAACAAATAAACAGACTTCACGAATACTATTCAAGACCATTACAATATGCGGAGTTCTTTTTAAGGCACGACAATTTTATGCCACGCAGAGGCAGAGCTGCTCTTCCTGCGTTATTATTCCCATTAAACAAAATGTTTGAAGACTATATTGAAAACCTGTTTAAGGACAATAAAATTACCAATTACAGAGTACAATATAGTTCTCATAATCTTATTAAAACAAAAGGAAAAGAGCTGTTTAACACTCAAATGGATTTTATAATATATAACAACGATAACGCTCTAATTTTGGATGCAAAATGGAAAGAATTAGATATAAATGATGAAAAATTAGGAGTAAGTCAAACTGATTTATACCAATTATACAACTATGCTTCAATTATTCGCTCAAAAGAATCAAAAAATGTTTCTATCGCACTATTATATCCGCAAACATCTAAATTTAACGAGGTCAAAGAATGGACTTATTTTGATGGAACAAAAATTTATATTATACCCGTAAATGTCTTAAATACAGAAGATAATGTTCAATTATTAGATGTCGCTCAAAATTTTTAAAGTCGTTCTATATACCAGTTACTATTACCAAAATGGTTAAAGTTCCAATGAAGTTCAAAATAAAAATTAAACTCCAAAGAGTTGTCATCTTTGAAGTTCCAGGAATATTTGTTCAATTGTGTCTTGCGGTAACTTTCAAAAGCCTCCTGAATCTCTTTTGCAAACTTTATCCTGAATTCAGAATATGGAATGTCCAGAGTCTCTTTAGTTAATTTATTTTTCAAAATCATCTTCAAAACCTCTAATGTTATCAAGTTCAATGTTGTATCGTTTGCCTGTTTTATCAACACAAGTTGCAAAATCTACAGTCTTATCGGCAAATTGGTTTTCCCATAAACAAATCAGCAAACCTATTTCTTGTGTTTTTAAATTCAAAATCTTTGTGCCATATAGTTTATAATCTTTTTCAACCATAGTTTAACCTTTCGTTATTTTAATATCTGCGTATATCTCGTCCGGCTTGTCAGGATCAATTAAAAAACTTTTATCAAATACATATTTTTCACCATCAGGTGCAACGCAGCCAACAATGTTATGTTCGCCAAAACAAACAACGGTAAATTCTTCGCTATCTTTTTCAAACCAGCCTTTAAGCTTTTTTAATCTGTATTTTTTACCAATTTCAATCATAGTATGCTCCTTTCAAGCTACACTATTCATCGCTCTTTCAGTGCAAAACATCAACTCTAAATCTCGAAATCGTATCATACAGACACATTTGGGACTTGATGTTTCTGCGAATCAGAGTTATCCTGTGTGTACCCCAATATTTATTTATCCTAGAGGACTTAACATGAAAAAACATACATTGGCACAAGATGCCTTTAAACTTTATGCCGAAAAATTTATGTCGTTGGAAGATATCGCGAAGCAGCTTCATTTGAGCGAGAGGACGCTCCGCCGATGGAAAAAGTCTGATGATTGGGAAACCAAAAGAGCTGAATATATTCGAACTAAAACAACGTTGCATTCGGATTTATACGATTTTACCCGCAGTTTGATAAATTCTATCGAAAAGGATATGGAGAATAATGGCAAAATCGAGCCTGCAAGATATTATGCCGTTACTAAAATGCTGAAATTGATTGGGCCGGTTAAATCTTATGAGGATGAAGTGATAGGTGAAAAACAAAAGTTCCAAGAGGAAAAGCCTAAAGGTTTAACGCCGGATATTATAAGAGAAATTGAAGAAAGAATTCTAGGTATAACTCACGAAGAAATTTGTGAACACGATTTGAACACCGATTAAACACCTTTTAAACGGCATTTAAATTTTCGACATCTTTTTCGTGGTCAATAAAAAATGCATTCAATAAATCCGCTTCTCTGTGCAAATATTTTACAACCGGAGCAAGGTTGTAACACTCTTCTTTATCCGGCTGCGTTTCACAAAAATAATCCACAACAACGGCAATGTTATATACTTCCTCCGCCCATTTGCTCAACTGCTTAAACTCTTTTGGAGTGATATTTAATCCGACTTTTTCCATACACGACCTCCTTTATCGTGTCGTATACATCACTCTAACCAAAGTGGAAGTCAAGTTAAATATACATCTTTACGAAGGGTTACCAAATCCTCTCTTGTTAAAAATCTTGAAACAATTCCATCTTTTATCTGCTGTTGAGCATTATATCTTTTTGAAGAAGTAATAAAAATACATGCCTCTTTTGCTCTTGTAATTGCAACATAGTGCAAATTAATATCTTCATCATATTCATTATTATTTATTGAAGAATATGATGGAATTATATAATCATATAAATCAAGATGAATTACTACTTTAAATTCCAAACCTTTTGATTTGTGTATTGTCATAATTTGAACTTCATCATTTGCAACCGGTTCGTACGATGATAAAGGGATTGGATTTTTCAATATAGCTTTTAAATGATCAATTGCAATTGAAGATTTATTATTAGGAGCAATTATTTCTGCAATTTTTAAAAATGTGTCAACATTTTCTATTAATTTTGTTTTGTCGGTATTTTTGAGTTTTTTAAGATATTTTACAACCTTATCTCTATTATTATCATCTTCTGTAAAATATTTATCCATATAATCTGTTAGTAAAGCTTTTGCATCAAAAATAAAAAATAATATTTCAATAAACAATGTCGCCCATATTTCAGAACATTCATCCAAAACTGTGCTTATTATATATTTATGTGCTGTTGTCATATTTTCATTAATTAGTTTTCCTGTTGTATCACTCCTAACTAAAATAGCTATATCACTATTGTTTATTATTGAGAATTTCCTTTTAATATTTTGTATGTAATTATCAATATACTTGGCAATATCTATTTGAGTTCCTTGTATATTAATATGATAAACTCTTATTTCATCTATGATAGATGTTGACGGACTTAAAAAATTTTTAGAATAGTTGACAATGCTTGGATGACATCTATGATTTTTTGTAATTCGTAAAGAATTAAATTCTTTTCTTTCCCCAAGAGCTATTAAATATTCAGAACTTTTTTGTGCAAAACCAAAAATAGCCTGATCCACGTCTCCTACTGCTATACCAATAATTCCTAACTCAACAAGATAACAAAATAAAATATATTGAAAATATCCAGAGTCTTGAAATTCATCAATAATAATGTATTCATATTTAGATTTCAAATATAATCTGGCAGTTTTTACTCTTTCATATACATAGCAGCCAAGAGCACCAATTAACTCTAAAAATATAATTCCAGATTTGTAATAGCTATCCATAAAAGAAATTTGTAAGTCATTAGGTCTATTTTTTAATTTTTCAATTCCTAATGCGATTTGATATTCTTCTGGCCTATCTTTCAAAATTTCTTTATATGATTGAATACTCAATTCTCCTGTAAAAGTCCCGAACAATCTAGGTAAAAATGGAAAAATAATTTCCGAAATAAAAAATTTATCTATTGTACCAAAAAACGATTGTTTTTTATCGATACCCCCGGATAGCGAACGTTGTCTTAACTCATTGCTAGCTTTATTAGTGTATGAAATAGCAATTATTCCTTTATTGCTTGATAATGATTCAAGTATTTTTTTGATTTTAATAGATAAGGTATAAGTTTTGCCACTACCAGGATTTGCAATAACAACAATATTCCCGGAACAATCTATTATTTTTTGTTGTTCGTTCGTTGGCTCCAATTATTCTTCTCCATACATTTTTTCAACTATTTCTTTGCATCTGTACAAAGGAGCTAATAGTGTTTCGTCCTTAAAATCTATTAATATATCTTTGTTTTCTTCAAGAAAGCCATATATATTAATTCCCTTATGTTTTTTCATTTTATTTACTAACTTTTCGAAATTTTCTTCTTGATAATATGTCTTTAATTGTTCAGACAACGCACTATTGTACAAGTCTGTCTCAAAGTCGTTATCTGCCAAGTAAAAACCCCAAGTGTTCAAGCTTTGCATGAGTTTATTAATTTTTTCTTTAATTGCGTTTGATTCCAAGTATGATTTATCTTTACTTCTTTCAAATACTGTATTAACATGTTTAGTTTTGTCTGTTTGCAAAAAATTATACAAATCTAATAATCTTTCAACTCCAGCCAATCTATATTCTTCGGAATTTGGGACTTGGAAGATATCATTATCTGTCCTAAGGATCAAAGGTATATTAAGCTTTGAAAAAATATCTATATATGGTTTAAATCCAATACCATCAACGGAAATAATACTTATGTTATATTTATCTATATTAAAATCATCATTCATTGCTGAAAATGCTTTATAGAATAAACATTCTGACACACCTTCTACTAAAAATATAACATCAGCAAAAAAAGCTTCTGCTGGAATAATATTAAGTCTATATCCAAAATTCGAAAAAGATTCTTCTATTAATTTAGAAACTCCATCTTTTGCCGCTTTAGTTCCCTCTGAAGTGGCATATAACTTAATCATACAATTTGGATCAAATTCACAGGCGATTTGTGGTGAATGTGTCGTAATAATTATTTGAGAATCGAATTTATTTGTTAAATATTTTGCTAGCCCTCTTTGTTTATGAGGATGTAAGTGTGCTTCAGGTTCTTCTATGCAAAAGAATGTAACACCTTCTTTTTCCCTAGAAGAAGTATTTTTATTTGCCCACATTGCTAAATATATTTGATTAGCTTTTCCATCACCACCAAGACTAATAGCTTTTCCTTTAAAAGAAGATAATAAATTCAAATTATTAATGTACCGGTTTGTATCAATATCTCCAGCGCTAAATGTTATATCTTCGTTTTTTTGTAAGTTTAGTTCACATAATTCCTTATTTAAACTTTTAGTTGCGGAGCTTACATACGATAGTTTGTTTACATCAACGCTAACTTCTTCTAGCTTATTTTTTATATCATTTTCTAGCGCACAGTCATTATCTTTTGTTTCATCATCGCGAGAATCTTTAACTTCTTGTAGTATTTTAGTCTGTTCTCTTTTGATATAATTTCTTAAATCTCTATTACTGTTTACATATTCTAAATTCAGTACTCTTAAGTAGTATCTGCTCTGAAATTCTGTCAAAGAATTTTCATCATAACCTTCTAACAATTGATACTGCTTTTCTCCGGTCGAGGGGCTTCTTGTTGCTACGTATTTTAATATTAATGTATTATCATCTCCTATTTTATCTTTAAACTTAGCCCTTATACAATCGTCACTGCTAGCAGGCTCAAGAATTTCATTAAAATAAATAGTAATTTCAAATTTATTTGTATCTTCAAATGCATAAAAATCTGTATCTTCTGGTTCTATATCATTTTCTGATAAATTTTTGTCTAATAGTAGTCTTAACGCATATATAAAATTTGATTTCCCAATATTATTAGCACCAAAAATTAAATTCTTATCACCTAAATTTACGGTAATGTCCTTAAAATTTCTAAAACCTTTTATTTTAACTTTTGAAATCTTCATGAATTAACACTCTTACCCCTTTCTGTCTTTAAAAATACCATAATAATTATACTTTTTAAACATGTTTTGGTTCTGATAATTTGCCTTATGAGAAGGTAGGTAAAAATGAGCCGGTATGCATAGCAGACGAAGTCCCGTTTGATATCCCTGATAGCTGGGAATGGGTGAGGTTAAATGAAGCTGTTTTATATACAACTGATTATGTTGCAAATGGAAGTTTTGCAACCCTAAGAGAAAATGTAAAAAATTATAAAACTGAAAACTATGCCTTATTAGTTAAAACTCAAGATTTTTCAAATAATTTTACAAGAAATCTTACATATATAGATAAGCAGGGGTATGAATTTCTAGCAAAATCAAAATTGTATGGTGGAGAATTAATGCTAAGTAATATTGGAGCATCAATAGGTAAGGCTTTTATTATC
>Ga0256404_1007416_pt1 | contig 17383 bp, 18 predicted proteins | sample RumenRJG_01DNA_FD_185990 | JGI IMG/M metagenome (GOLD analysis project Ga0256404, IMG submission 185990) | Bovine rumen microbial communities from Lethbridge, Alberta, Canada - RJG_01 | ecosystem: Host-associated > Mammals > Digestive system > Stomach > Rumen | place: Canada: Alberta | collected...
GGTGACATTTTGGATACAAATGGATATGAAGCCAAAGGCTTGAACAATGCCAACCATAGTTTAAACAAACTTTATATCGCTTTAGAAACGGCAACCTACATCTGAAGTATATGAGAATTGTAAATTCCCTGTTTATAGAACTCATCATGGAAGAACCAATTCTCAACGCACACAATAAAGAGGAGTATCCTCCGATGCATACGGCGGAGCATATCCTGAATGGGACGATGGTCAGGATGTTCGGGTGCCCCAGGTCAAGGAACGCTCACATCGAGCGGAAGAAGTCCAAGTGCGACTACCTGCTGGACGCCTGCCCGACGGATGAGCAGGTTATTCAGCTGGAGGCAGCGGTAAACGAGGTTATCGCCCGGAATCTGGATGTGACAATAGAGTTCATGTCCCGGGAGCAGGCGGCAGCTATTGTGGACCTCAGCAAACTGCCTGAAGATGCATCTGAGACGCTGCGTATTGTGCGAGTCGGTGACTATGACGCCTGCGCCTGCATCGGCGCCCACGTGAAGAACACCGCCGAGATTGGATCGTTCAAGATCCTGAGCCACGACTATGAGAATGGCCGCTGGAGGGTAAGATGGAAAGTACAGTAGTACAGTATGTTCGACCAGCTGTTGAAATATGACCTTGGCAAGGGCGTGGAAGCGTTTTCCACGCAGCGGGACGCCGTCCTTCCCTATGAAGTGACGCAGGGGCACCAGGTCCACGGCAGCCGCGTCGCCATCATCGATCGGGCCGGCATGACGCGGGAAGAGTTGGAGGGTTATGATGCCTTCGTCACGAATCTTCCCGGCGTCGCCATCGGTGTTCGCACAGCCGATTGCGTCCCTGTACTCATCTACGATTCGGTGAAACGTATCGTGGCTGCAGTACATGCCGGATGGAAAGGGACTGTCCTGCACATCTCGCATGCTGCCATCGAGGCCATGAAGCAGGAGTTTGGCTGCGCTCCGGCCGATATGAAGGCTGTCATCGGCCCGTCAATCGGGCCGGATAGTTTCCAGGTCGGCGAAGAAGTGGCCACTCATTTCAAAGAGGCAGGCTTTCCGATGGAGAAAATCTGGTCATTCCAAGGCCCCGAGGGTCCGAAACCCATGTCCGGAGGTCATCACATCGACCTATGGAAGGCAAACGCCTGGCTGCTGGAGCAGGCCGGAATCCCTCCGGAGAGTCTCCATGTCTGCGGGATTGACTCCTACACAACCGAAGCCTACTTCTCCGCCAGACGCGAAGGTGTCCAGTGCGGAAGGATCATCAATGCCATCAAACTGATATAGTGGCTGATAGCCGGTCAGGCCCCGCCGGACTGGCACGACAAGAGCATGGACAAAATGGCATCTTAAATGCCAAAATGTCCATTGTTTGTGTATTGGCCCCGGCTTTGCAATATCCTTAATCGACTCCGCGAAGGAGCCCCGGGAATAAGGATACGCCCCAAACCGGAACGATTAAAGTTTTTGAGCTATGTTACCTGTAATTAGAAGTACAAGAGACAGCTGGTTGCCGGACATTTTCAATGACTTTTTCGACAATAGCTGGATGAACCGCCCCACCTATACTGCCCCGGCCATCAATGTGATCGAGAATGAGAAGGAGTACGACGTGGAACTCGCCGCCCCCGGTTTAGACAAGGAAGACTTCAAGGTCCATGTGGATGAGGACAACAACCTCCATATCGAGATGGAAAAAAAGTCCGAGAACAAGGAAGGCAAGAAGCACGGACAGTATCTCCGCCGCGAATTCTCCTACGAAAAGTTCCAGCAGACGCTGCTGCTGCCGGACGATGTGGATGCCGAAAAGATTGAGGCGAAAGTGGAAAAGGGCGTCCTGAACGTTCACCTTCCGAAGAAAGAAGTGACCGTGAAGAAAGAGGCTGTCAAACAGATTGCCATCCAATAAAGCAGAGACTTCAATAATAATGGGCGTAACCCGTAGGGGCTGCGCCCATTATTTCTTATATCCGTCCTTGGTGACGATGGGTTTACCGTCGGAATCAAGGAGCGGAGTAAGTCCGCCACCGTAGCCACGATGAACGAAAAGATAATTGACGCCGGTTTCTTTATCGACGATGACGATGGCGTCCGTTGCGAAGGAAACGCCTTCCCTTTCTTTGATATCAAATCTGTCTTTTGCCATTACGCATTTTCCATGAAACTGATAGCCTGTCAGGCGGTTTGCCCGACTGACGGGCGATGTGAGGCACAGCGCAGACGAAGCGGCAGGCTCGCCTGGCGCTTGGTCGGAGCGGAGATTTTGGGTATATTTGCATGTTACAACAACATACAACATGACCATACAGGAATTCAGAGAATATATGGCCTCGGGGAAGCCGATTGAGGGCGGTTCCGAAGTTCATTTGATGTTTCACAAACTGTCTCAGGAGGCGCTGAGAATAACGGCCGAAATCAACGGGAAGTATCATACCCCGGAAGAGCTTCATGCGCTTCTTGAGGAGCTCTGGGGCCGTAAAGTGCCCGACAGTGTCGGGATGTTCCCTCCCTTCCATACCGACTGCGGAAAGAATACCGTTGTGGGCGAGCGGGTATTCATCAACATGGGCTGCAAGTTCCAGGACCAGGGCGGCATCACCATCGACGATGGGGCGCTTATCGGCCACAATGTTGTGCTGGCAACGCTCAATCACATGTTGGACCCTGAGAAGCGGGCCGGAATGACCTATGCGCCCATTCATATCGGCAAGAACGTATGGATTGGGGCCAATGCCACCGTTCTTCCCGGCGTGACCATCGGCGACGGTGCCGTAGTGGCCGCCGGTGCCGTGGTGACAAAGGATGTGGAAGCCAATACCGTGGTAGGCGGCGTCCCCGCGAAACTTATCAAGAGAATATAATCAAGACAATGGAACTCATAGACGCAATCAAGGCACGGCATTCCGTGCGGAAATACACCGACAAGCCCATCGAGATGGCAAAGGTCGGGGCCCTGAAGGCCGAAATGGAACGCATCAATGCCGATGCCGGACTGAATATCCAGCTGGTGCTGGATGAGCCCAAGGCCTTCTCTACCGGCATGTGGAAGTATGGCCAGTTCTCCGGAGTGAGAAACTACTTCGTGATGGCCGGGCCAAAGGGCAAGGACGCCGAAGAGAAAATCGGCTACTACGGCGAGGAACTTGTGCTTCTGGCTCAGACGCTGGGGCTCAACACCTGCTGGGTGGGCCTCACCTACAACAAGATTCCCGGAACGTTCACGTTGCGGGACGGCGATATCGTCCACTGCGTCATCGCCCTTGGCTACGGAACCATTCCCGGCGTGCAACATCCCCAGAAGCCGGCGGGAGGCTTCTACGAATGCGAGGGCGTCCCTCCCCGATGGTTCCAGGACGGGCTGGAGGCAGCGCTGCTGGCTCCCACAGCCGTCAATCAGCAGAAATTCAAGTTCATCCTCCATCCCGGAAACGTAGTGGAGACCAAGACTTCGTTTTCCATGGCGGGGTACGTCAACATCGATCTGGGCATCGTTAAGTACCACTTCGAGGTTGGTGCCGGGAAAGAGAATTTCATGTGGAAGTAAACGACACCCCGGTGACTTCTTTTGCTTAATTGCCTTATCGGCATCGTCCAGGGCGTGACACCGTTCAGGTGTAGCCGGAGTCCTCTTTCACGCGGGGCTCCGGTTTCGTATGTAATGAAGGCCCTCGCTACGCTACAGCGAGGGTTTTCAGGATGGTTTCGTTATACTCTGCCTTGCGGTCTTCCGTGAAGGAGTAGTAAGAGGAATCGGCAATGATTAGATGGTCCAGAAGCATCAGGTCGATGGCCCTGCAGGCTTTTTCAAGAGATCTGGTAGAATTGATGTCGGCCGTGCTGGGAGTAGGATCATTGGTGGGATGGTTGTGTGCGATGATAATCCCCTGTGCCCCGAGGAGTAACGCATGACGGAGGATCTGCTTGTTGTCGATGGTGGTCTGGGTAAAACCGCCTTTGGAAATCTGCATCCGCTTGATGATGGTGTTCTTGCGGGAGAGATAAAGGATCCAGCACTCCTCATGGTCCAGTCCCTTCATAACTGGCAACAGATAGAAACTGGCCAGGTCGGCATTCTTGATTTGCACATTTGCATTTACAGGGATAGTAACCATGTATTCGGAAATCGCTTCCTTCAGGGCGCTGATTCTGTCCAGCTGCTCGCTGGAGAAACCTTCCAGATAACCGGCACCACTGGCAAGAATAAGGTCGGATACATTCCAGTCTTCTCGGAGTCCCAGACCCAGTTTGTTGAGTTCTTCACATCTCATAAGGCAGCGGTATTAAAGGATGAAGCATTGACACTGATCAGCGAAAGCCCCAATTCATCAATCAAGCTCCGTACTTCGGCTCTCATGGAAGCAGACATCTGAGATGCCATCTCCTGAAGCATCTGCTTCTTGGAAGAAATGTTCTGTTCTGAATGTTTCATAATACAATCAATTAGAGGGTTTAACGAATTATGGAGCGCTGGCAATCAATGCGGTTTGAGATGCAAGGTTTTTGTCGAAAATACTACCCCGCAGGGGTGGAGATTTTCGGCAAAAGGGCGCAGCCCCTTGACCTTGCAGCTCAAAGACGGCCCCCGGCCGTCAGCATTGATTATTTTTGCGGAGGAATTCGTAAACCCTCTGATTGATGGTGAAACGAACAGAAAAAGTCATCAAAAAGTAGTGAGCAAGAATGGAGGTTCTTCAAAACTTAGTGTGCCGTACAGATTGATGTGTGGCTGTTTATTCTTTCTAGAGTCCTATCTTTCAATGCCGGCAGACAAGTGACTAACCACTTAAACACCAAATCTCTTCAAAACATAGTGTGCCCTTTCTGAATGTCTTCAAAACGTAGTGTAAATCTCTTCAATTCTTAGTGCCGGATTCTTCAAAACATAGTGACAGAGCAGGTGAAATGTCTTCAAAACTTAGTGCAAATAGAACGCAAAGAAGCAGATAAGCATCTCTTTGACAGACGTTTCCAGCGGACGAAGAATATGGCTACTATATGATGTCTATTAAAATGCTATACTCGCCACTATTGCGCAGGCGCGTGAGTGAAAAAGGAATGAATCATTCCGATATATCCTGATAGCGGATGCGCCAGTCGGAAAACCAGGCATTGAGGGCGGCGCGGATATAGGCGTTAACGTCAGAAATGTGTTTGTCGTGTCCCGGATCTGTCAGATGCCGTGCATCGAGGCGGACTTCCTTGATATAGGTCGTAAGGTCCATCACTTTTGAAAGGAAGGGCCGCAGGTCTTCATAGTCAACCTTGCTGAAGATGTCGCTGAGAATGGTCGGGTTGGCGCCTACTGAATGAAGCAAATGGAAACATACATCCCACACGTACTGCGATTCCTTCTTCATCTGTTCCGGTGAAACCGCAGTACGGATCTTGAACACGATGTTCCGCTCTTCCCCGCTGCCGTAGGTCTTGTACAGGAACCATATGGGGAAACGCCCCTCCAGATCTTCTGCAGCTGGACGCAAAATCTTGCACGTGATGTTTTCATACCTATCGTAACCGCGTCCAAGGGCAAGAATCTTACGGAAGTTGCTCAAAGAGATCACAAAGCCACCTTTACTCCGCCAGGAGCAGATAAGCCAGTAGATTCGCACCGTGTATTTGTTGGTAATGGAAAAAGCGGCACTTCGCGAGTAAGTGGAGAATCCCTCCTCCGTCAGCAGGAGCCTGCGTACTAATGTCTCCGGAAGGCTTATATCGACTGTCCGTGAATAGACCGGAAAATCATAGTCGGTAATCAACCCGGAAAAAGAATGGACCAGTTCCGGAAAAATCATTCCCTCTTTCCTGTAGCCAGGAAAAACGACCGGCATATCGATTAGTTCCTCCAGGTATTGGCGCAACCGGCCGCAATTTCTGGGCGTTAGTCCGAACTCCGTAATCTTCACGCGCACTGTGCGTGTGGCCCCGCGAAGAGACAGCACTCCCGGATCCGGCAACATACTCTCGGGCACTTTGATACCAGGCCGACGGCGGGAGATTTTGAAGCGAAGAGCTGCCTGAAGATGGCTGATGAGAACAATAAGTATTCGAAGATGAATCAGCTTAAGATTCCCCTCTATATAGGCCACACCGTTAACCTGATACAGGTTATCTCCTGAATCAGAATGCGTTAAGGGTGTTTTGAGGCCAATCTTCGGCATACTATTGCAAATCAATCGTAAGCGTAATCGACCGCAAAATTAGGTTTTTATTTGGAGATAACAAAAATTTGTCTTTACTTTGCGGTCAGTAATACTTATTGAAGCAAAGTAATGCAATCGTAAAGCAAGCTTCGTTAGAACAAAAATGAATGTACAAAACTTACTCGCGATGACACGCAAAGTTACGAAATACATCTGGATTATCAGTCTGGCACTTCTTTTTTTCTCACTACTACCCGCTTCAGCGCAGCGGACAATTTCTGGCCAACCTTCTCTGGGGCTTTCTGCCCGCTACAACGGCTCGTCTGTCGGCGCTGAAGCTTTCTACTCGCAATACACCCTTTCCGGTTTTTGGGAAGCCGGTCTGTCAGGAGATAAGTATATGGCCCGGCTTTCCATTGGGCATAATCTGGACTATATGGACATTGCGGCCAAAGGCGGTTATTCCTTCCGCCTAGTTGGCACGAGAAGCCGCAGCCTGAGCCTGTACGCTGGCGGGGGCGCTTTCATAGGAGTGGAATGGCTGGACCCAACAAATAAAATTCCCGCCTATATCGACCTGAGAATGTCAAAAGTTCAGTTCCTATATGGATTATACGCACGTGCGATGCTGGAGGTGTTCCTTGGAACGCACGTGGCCCTCACTTTCAGCGGTAGCATGCCGGTGAACTTCTCTTCCAAGATAAACATGCTTCACTACGGCGGTGAATTCGGACTGAAAATAATGCTATAGATATATGGAACCACTAGTAAAATGGTATGGAGGACTTGATAGCAACAAAACGGAGCTGATCAGGTCAATGATTCCCGGAAGGTTTGACCACTATTACGAACCATTCCTGGGCGGCGGGGCGCTCTACTTTTCAATGGAAGGCAGCACCTGCTATGTCAATGACAAGTGCAAGGAACTGATGAATATCTATCGCCTCGTGCGCAAAGAGAACCGTCAATTCAGCACCCACTTCAAGATGATGTGTGCAGCCTGGCTCAAGATGGAAGCCATCTACCTGCGCATCATTGACCAACTGGAGGACATAGTGGAAAGGAACCGCGTAGGTGCTTATCCCGATTTCATGCGGCTGGTCAGTGATGTGAACGAACTAGCCGACCAGATCACCTATCAGGACATCTTTCGTCACGTAATACCCGACCCGCAGGATTTCAAGATGGAAAAACGTCATCAGGTTCTGCAGGAGATTCTCCGGATGGAGAAACTTATAGACCTGGACGATGAGGATGTCAAGCTGAACCTTCTGGTCGCGCTCAAGGAATCCATCTATTCCTTCCTGATGGAAGTTCTCAATCGAAGTTCAGTGGATGCCGAGGTAAAGGCGGCCGCGTTGGCTTTCATTCTCAATTACTCGGCGGACATTCCCTTCAGGAAGGATGAATGCAAAGAATATCGCTTACCCTTCGGCGGCAGGAAATACTGCAATAAAATGCTTCGCGAGCAGGTGAAAATGCTCGGTTCAACCAAACTTCAAAGGCACTTCGAGCGCACGACCTTCGGAAATATGAATGCCCTGGACTTCCTACAGAAGTACGAGCCTACGGCCGACGACTTCGTGTTCCTTGATCCACCGGATGAAGTCAAGAAAGGGCCCGGTGCATGGGATTTCTCTCCTGAGGCACACCAGAAGCTGGCCAGCTATCTCATCGAAGAATGTGATGCCAAATGGCTCTTGATGGTGAAACCGAATATCTCTTCCCTGCCGATGTATCAGAGCGCGCACCTCCGCGTCCGGCAGATTAAAGGACTCGATAAAGTTATCATTAAAAACTACTAAACCATCTGTTTATGAAAAAATTACTGCTTGTTCTTACCGTATGTTGCATAAGTGCGGCAACTGCCATGGCCCAGACCTGGGCGGTGGCGGTGAATGCCGCCGATGCCATTGAACTTGGGACCATCGGTGTTGAGGGCTCCGCAGCGGTTGGCCAGCACTGGAGCATCCATGCCGGAGCCAAAGTGAATCCCTGGACCTTCGGAAAGAAGGACACTTCGAACGGTCTGTTCTCTGAACCGAACCCGGACCAGAAGCAGGACCGGAAACAGTCTTATGCTCTGGGCGTTCGCTGGTGGCCATGGAATGTCTATTCCGGCTGGTGGATTGCCGGCAAAGCCCAGTACCAGGAATACAACCGGGGCGGCATCTTTCGGCAGACCTCCGAGGAGGGCGACGCTTTTGGAGCGGCACTCTCCGGCGGCTATTCCCTCATGCTTAAGGAGCATATCAACCTGGACTTTGGCCTGGGGCTCTGGGGCGGCTGGACCAAGTACACCACCTATGCCTGTCCCAGTTGCGGCAAGGTGGAAGATCAGGGCGATAAATGGTTCATCTTGCCCAATGAAGTAATCATCTCGCTGGTTTATATCTTCTAAAGCGTAAAATCATATGAAACAACTACTTATAGCTGCGGTAACAGCCGCAGCGGCGCTAGCCCTGGCTTCGTGCGACCCCCGGCCGCTGGAAGTGACCGACAATAGCGCTCTTGAGAGAATCACCTTGGAGGTCGATAATGACACTCCTAAGTGGGAGTTCGGCGAAACCCGAATCTTCTCTATCATCCCCACCCCAGCGACAGCCACCATCGATAGCTACGACATCCGGGTATCCAATCCCGAGATTGTGGGAATCGCCCAAGGCGTCCTTCCCAACCAGTTCAAGCTCACAGCAATCGGTGAAGGAAAACTTATCGTAACAGCTGTCGCAATCGGCCACGGGACAGAGTTCGGGAATGCCAATGCTAAAATAGAAAAGACTGCCACGTCCGATTTCAATCTGGTTGATAACCGGGTAAAGCCTACCAGACCAGTAGTCACACTTCAAATGGCGCCTACAACGGATATCAATGCAAAGAAAATACTGGCCGAGGATGCGCCTTCGGTGATTGCCGATAAGCAGGTTCTGGTCCTGTCTGTTAGCAGCGACGCAGAACGGGCTACATATTCTATCAAAAGCAGTGACACCAAAGTCCTTACCGTGGAAAGGACCGGGGCCCAGAGCTGGATGCTCAAGACCGTCGCACCTGGCCGGGCTTTCTTAAACCTGACTGTAACTGACGGACAGGAGAACCCTTTCGAATATGCCTACGTGGTCTATTCCTATGGTCACGTGACAATGACGGCCGAATACGACCCCCTGATGGCCGAGGCTGGCATATCCATAAGCGAACATGATTATCCGGACTTGACCGGTCAGGTCTATATGGCCGGAACCATATTCGGCTGGCCCTGGAATGATGTGAACAATATCGCCAGCCGGGACATCCCTGTGTTCAACGGCACACTCGATTTCAGCGAAAAGTTTGAACACAAGAGCCTTGTGGAGACCTACGACCTCCAAAACGAGATTTACAACATGACCGTCGGCGAAGGGCTGGACAAAGCCTGGTTCAGTATCCACGAGGTCAAGCTCAACTATATCGTCACCCTCAGCAATCCCTATATCATCATCGACGACCTGATTGATGACGATGACCGGGAGGAGCCTCTCTGGTGGAACTTCAAGATCATGGGCGCCCTGCAGCAGGAAGGCATAGCACCTGTCGAAATGCCTGCTCCCGCCGGATTCGCTGTGGGCGTGGAGGGCTGGAGTGACGGAAACGAATACACCATCCCTCTATGAGCAGCATCAGCGAATACATGAATGACCACGAGGTGAACCGGGTGCAGCTGCTTTGCGAGAAACCGGAGCGCTATGCCATCCGCTATGAGGACGGCTCGGCCCTGCTCGTGGACGGAGACGGGAATACCATCAAGAGCCCGCTGAGCCGTTTCGATGTCATCACGGACGTGCAGTTTATCGGCCGGATGCACGGCGTGCCGCACTTTGCCTTCGAGGGACGTGACTGGGCCAACCGGCGCATGTCCGAAACCGGGATGTTTGATGCCGATGGGCACCAGAAACTCTTCCGGGACCCGCGAAGCGCCGGAATCGAGGGCGTCAATTACATCAAATGGGAATTCGAGAAGTTCGAAAAGATGTCGAATGACCCCAGGAATCCCCGCAGGGACGACCCTTTTCTGGTGGATATCGATTCTCCGAAACAAAATATGAGGATAGGACGATGAAAAAGCTATTCAAGAAAATAAAGGCCTGGTATAAAGACAATTGCCAGCGCCCCGATGATTGGGAGAATATGAGCCAGCACGACCGGAGACTGTTTACAATAAGTGCCTTCGCTGCGTTTGCGATGGTGATGTGTCCCATTCTCATTGCCATTCTAATTGCGCTGCTTTGTGCTCAAAGTTGCGCTGGCCCCAGTAAGATTCAGCGGATCCAGACTGAGCAGATGCAGGCGTCCATCGGCCTGGTCGAGGAAGCCGGGATCAAGCAGATGGAACTGCTTGAGATGCCCAGGCCCGACACGCTGGTAGTCCATGACGATGACGGTCGCGAATTCATCATTATGAAGGCCGTCAAGGATGAAAACGGTGAGATGGTGGCAACCGACGTCATCAATGCCGCCGTTGTGGAAGCCCGCTTCCGGAATGTGGCTGAACGCCACGGGAAAGTGGACATCGAGTTCCAGATCCGCGTGCCCCAGGACATGCAGGACGAAGCCTGGCAACTCAGGTTCTATCCCCGGATGCACATTCTGGGCGATACGCTGAATCTGGAGCAGGTCATCATCACCGGCGCCAAATACCGCAAAGCTCAGCTGCGCGGATACCAGCAGTATGAGAAGTATCTGGCCAGCATCGTGACGGACAGCACCCGCTTCATCAACATGCGCCTGCTGGAACTGTTCATCCAGCGGAATATCCCCGACTTGTATGCGTTCAAGGCCGACTCCACCGAGGTGGCCGACGAAAGTTTCAACGCTATCCTGGACACGAAAGTGGCCAGCAACTTTGCCTCGCAGTACGGCGTAACCGGCCGCGATGCTATTGAGCACTATACCAACACGATATCCAAGCGCCTCAATGCCCGTCGCTGGGAGCAGAGAGAGAAGATGTACCGCCGGTACGTCAAGGCTCCCATCGTTCACGAGGGCTTGAGGCTGGATACCGTAATTACGGCCGCCAACGGCGACTTTATCTACAACTACGTCCAGACTATCCACACCCGGCCGAGACTCCGCAAGGTGGATGTGGTCCTGTCGGGAGACATCTTTGAGCAGGACAGGCGCTTGTACGAGATTCCGGCTACGGAACCGCTGACCTACTATATCAGCAGTCTGTCGGCCTTTGTGGATGGCACGCCGCGCTATAAGAAACAAATTATCAGCCGCCGTGTTGAAGCCAATACCGCCTGCTACATTGACTTTGAACAAGGGTCCGATGTGATTCTGGAAGACCTTAGCAACAACCGTTTTGAGATGAGCCGCATCAAGCGTAACCTGGGCAGCCTCATTGAGAACAAGGACTTTGACCTTGACAGCATCGTTGTTACGGCTTCCTGCTCCCCGGAAGGATCCTTGGCGCACAATACCAGGCTCTCCCAGCGCCGCAGTGAATCCGTGAGCCGGTACTTCAGCCAATTCATCCAGGCCTATAGGGACTCCCTGCGCGAGGAGATGTTGGAGCATATCTACTTTGACGGAGCCGAGGATCCCCGTGAGACACAGACGGACATCAAGTTCATCTCCCGGAGCAATCCCGAGAACTGGAGGATGCTTGATGTACTGGTCGCAGACAGTGACTCGCTCTTGGCCGACCAGAAGCGTGACTATGCCGACATCTGCCGGATCGAGGACCTTGACGCAAGGGAGAATGAACTTTCAAAACGACCTTACTACCGTTTCATGAGGGAGATTCTCTACCCTAGGCTCCGAACCGTTAAGTTTGACTTCCATCTTCATCGCAAAGGGATGGTGAAGGATACCCTCCAGACCACGGTACTGGATGAAGAGTATATGGCTGGAGTACATGCCATCCGCGAACGGGACTATGAAACGGCTATCCGGATTCTCCGTCCCTACAAGGATTATAATGCAGCCGTTGCTTTCTGCGCCATGGATTACAATGCATCCGCATTGGATATTCTGGAGGCACTCCCTGAGACGGACCAGGTCCATTACCTGCTGGCTGTCATCTACGGTCGGCAAGGCCGGGACGAGGAAGCGGTGGAGCACTATCTCAAGGCCTGCAGGATGACTCCCTCCTATATCCACAGGGGCAACCTGGACCCTGAAATCTCTGAACTGATTAAAAGGTACAACCTTACAAACAATTATTTTCAAACCCATTAAACCTCAAAAAGTTATGCGTAAACTCGCTTTCTTTGCGGCCGTCGCCGCAACCCTCTGCACCGTAGCGTGCAACAAAGAACTTCCTGCTACCACGCAGCTGAACACCAACCCCGAGGCCGTCCAGATGGCCGAGCTCAAACTCTCCATCGTCGGAAACGGAGGCCCCCAGACAAAGACCTGGGACGGAGACTTCGACGACAACCACAGCGCTGTCGCCAATGTCCAGTTCTTCGTCTTCGACGGAGAGGTCCTGGACGTCTACAAGAAGATTACCAGCGGCCTGTCCACTTCGATGACCGTCAAGACCGGTGACAAGACCGTCTGGGCCGTGGTAAACGCCCCCGACATCAGCAACATCACGACGCTCACGCAGCTGAAAGCCATCAGCAGCACACTGATGGACAATGCTTCCTATTTCGTGATGGTCGGCAGCAACACCGCCTCCGTTCCTTCCAATGATCCGATTGAAATCGAAGTCAAACGAATCGTATCCCGCGTTGTCGTAAAGAAAGTCACCGCCGCTTTTACCAACCCGGCCTATGCGGCCATGAACTGCAAGCTCATGAAGATGTTCCTGATCAACGCCCCTGGCAATACCAATCTTGAAATGACGGCGGCGCCGACCACCTGGTATTGCAAGCGCAGTTATGAAGAAGTTTCCGGACTCACCAGCCTGCTCGCAACCTATGAAGGGAGCCACAATCTGAACAACGCTCCTTTCGAGACAATCGGATATCATTACTGCTACCCTAATCCCACTACTGCGGATTCTCAGTCCACTACCTGGAGCGCCCGTCACACCCGTATAGTGATTGAGGTTCAGCTCGGCTCGGACACCTTCTACTATCCCATCACCCTGCCCGTCCTTGAACCAGGCAAGTCTTACGAGATCGAGAACCTGACCATCACCCGCAAAGGCTCCAGCGACCCGGACCAGCCCATCAGCCTGTCCGACGCCACCTTCGAAATCAGCGCGAAGAACTGGACTGTCGTGCCCATCACCGAAGGAATCACCATATAAACGACGCGAGGTCGTGATTTGATACTTTTCATAATGTTGGTGGGGCCGGATATCCTTCGGCAAAGCCCAGGATGACAATCCGGCCCCTTTTTCAAATCCATTTTCAACTATGCGAAGAATACTGTCACTACTGCTGCCCCTGGCCCTCATGCTGCCTGTCTCCTGCAGCAAGGATATCGAGCCGCAGCAAATCCGGACAGGAGACGAAGAGCATACCGCTACGATTCAAATCCATGCCAGCGGATCTGCACAGACCAAGGCCCAAAACACATCCGACGTACCGCTCACGGACGGTGTGCAACGCCTGGATTTGTATATTTTCCATCAGACAGCGACCGAGGATGACCGGCACGTGACCCTCACCCCGGACCCCAGCGGCACTACTGAGTATAAAATCAGGGAAAAGAAAGGTGAACGCGTGGGCATCATCGCGATGGCAAATCTCGATGCCGATACGGCCGAGATGCTCGCAAGCCATACGCTCTCCGACTTTGCCGATGATTATAATATGCCGTGCCCCATCGTCTGGACGGCGAACAACTTTGACTTTGACCGCATTCCGATGGTAGGAGCAAAGGATGCATATTTCAATGGCGACACTACTGTGGAACTTGAACTCAGGCGTCTTATGTGGCGCGTCGATGTGGGCAGCATTGTCTACGACCCGGAGGACGAAAGGCTCCGAGGAAAAGACGTTTTCGTGAAAAACATCGCCATCACCAATATCGGCAACCACTTCAATCCCACCAAGTCCAGTTCCATAGGCCATTTCTATACCTGGTACCTGTTCTTCGGAAACGGAGAGTATGCAGGCAGCTCCACCGGAGCATTCGGCGATATTGATGACGGTTTCCGCTTCTATACCAATGCACCTACAGGATGGTCGCAGAACGGGACTTGGAATCCCGGCGGACCGGGCATCCTAAACCAGGAATACCCCAGAACCATCAACAACAATTACCAGATTGAGAAAGGCGTGCTAAACATTGACGCAACCGGGAAATATCTCACTGCTACCTGCCAGAGCTACAACGTGGCAAGCGGTCAGGGCCGCCTGGCCACGGCCGGAGTAACTACGGCTCAGAGTATGTCCGTAGGCAAGAGCCTGTATGGCTTCATGGGACGCGGCTGCTTCTCTACCTATAGCGCCGTCTCTGCCTACAATAAACAGCAGCCCTACCCGAAGCTTGTCATAGAACTGAGCATCGACGGCGTGTCAAGATTCTATCCGATTCCCATCATTTACCCGCAGCCAAACACGGTGTACCAGGTGGACAAGATTACAATCACCGGAGAGGGCTCGGACTATTCCAACTTCTTCGAGGAGAAGTACTATGCCACCTTCACCATCTCGGTCAAGGACTGGGATGAACTGGAAGTGAACAATATCGACGTGGGCGTGGATCCGATAACGGGCCAGCCCGTGGGTGGACAACAGAACTAAAATCGACTGAATATGAGAAAAATACTATATATCGCAGCAGCGCTGGTCGCGATAGCACTTACGGCCTGCAACAAGGACTGGGGCCCCAATGCTCATGGCAATGACCTGTGCGGAATCAGCCTCCGTTTCCAGCAGGCAGCGCCGACAGCCTTCCAGACTAAGGCCGATGTTATCGGCCCCGCCACGGAAGATGACCTCATCGACCGCCTGGACGTGTTTGTCTACAGGGGTACTGACACGACCCTTTTCGACCACAAGTCCTATGTGAATGCCTCCGGAGTGGATCTCGCGGCCATCGACACGAAATACTACGACGTCCAGGGCACCTACTTCTATTTCTTTGCCATCGCCAATCTGGATGGCGCCACAGCCGATTACTTTGCGCAGCTGAGCAAGAAGCAGATTACCTCTTACTATGGAGGCCTGATTCCGCTCGAAGCCGGGAACTTCCGTTCCCACCGCCCCATCATGGGAGGTGCGGCTTCCGTACAGCTGGGCAACTTTTCCTATTACAGCAGCCAGCCCGGTGACAAGACCGCCAGTATCACACTGTACCGCTACGTTGCCCGTTTTGAGATCGAGAAGATTACGGCGGACTTCGACAGTGCAGACCTGATGAATTCCGACGTCATCGTCAGGGGAATCGTATGGGCCAATGTTGCCAATGCTCTCAGGCCCTTACAGTACTTCCCATCGCCCAATACCGTGGAGAGCGGAGGCCCTGTTTTCGGCAGCCGGTCGACCTATTTCCCCGAACAGGAGTTCGGAAATATGGAGTACCCGGACGGCTACCGTTACTACCAGGCCAACGAGAACCATCACGGCTGGGTATCGCTGCAGGAGAACTACAACCTGGCCCAGTATGGGGCTACAGGTGCGCTGGCGGCTGATTTCCCCTACATCTACAATAATAATTGGAAGCTTGAGAAAGACGTGCTGAACGTGGATGCACCCGGGTATATGCGGGATGCGACTACACACTTCTTTACCGGAGAAACCGGGCGCGTATGCTCTTCCACCAACCCCTCCCAGAGCCACGTGCTCAACGTAAACAAGGAGTTCTACATTTTCCCTATCAGCCGGAACACCTATGCCACTTCAATGTGCAGCAACTTTGACGGGCAGGACGACAGCATCAAGATGGTGATAGTGGTGGAAATCAACGGCAAGACCTACTACTATCCCTATCGTGCCCTGTATGTCCAGCCGAATTCCCGCTATCTGGTCCACAATATTACCCTCAAGGGAATCGGCAGCGAGTACAGCAACTTCTACGTAAAGAAGTTCTCCGCCACGCTGGGACCGATGAGCGTCGGACAGTGGCAGGAGCTGGAGGTAGACAACATCGACATGGGCTACAAGGACTATGACGGCAATGAAATCTATTAGGCCTATGAGAAGATTCTTCACTGCGTTCAGAATGACAATCTGGATGTTCCTGCCGGTGCTGGTGGCGTTGGCAGGATGTGAGCCGGAGCCCCTCCCCGTATCCTTCGGAGTGGAAAGCGGCGGGCAGGAGGTTACTACTTTTGACTTCGGCGTGATGAGTTATGAGGGCCCTTCGACCAAGGCCTATGCGGCCGATGTGGAAGACGGCCTGGTGGACCGCATCGATATCTTTATGTACGACGGCAGTGGAAACATTTATGGCCACAAGGTCATCGGGGAATATGGCGGCGGGGCGCTGGATCTTACCAGTGTCACGTTCCGGGACTCCGATGGCAACGGAGTCGTGCGTTCCTACCTCTTCATCGCCAATCTGGACCCGGACAGTGCCCAGTACATCGGTTATCTGGACAGGGTGGATATGAACCGGTACCCGGAGACCTTCATCCCCTGGAGCGCCGGGAATGCCCGGGTGAACTACCCGCTGATGGCGGCAACTGCCAAGGTCACCTTCGGCAGCACGACCAGCGTCAGCGTAAGCCTGATGCGCTATATGTCCAAGTTCGAGATAGGGACTGTGACGGCGCAGTTCTGGGGAACACCGGACCAGTATCGCAACGTCTACTTGCAAAACATCGTCTTTGCCAATGCCTGGGACATCGTCCGCGTCTGTCAGTCCAAGCCGCAGTATTTTACCGGTCAGCCCACCGACATCTTCGGCCCTACAGGATGGTCCAGCGGCGCCTTCGGGAATCCGGAAAAGAACTACTACATGGCCAATTATTTCCTGAGCCAGGATGAATGGAGCGCATACGGTATGACCTACGCCGATATGCACGGGACCTACAACCAGGGCACCTGGGGCGGCAAGGGCAAGCTCAATCAGGACTATAACTACCTGTACAACGACAACTGGAAGCATCCCAAGCACAGTATCAACTTAACGGCTCCGGCATCACTTGTCGCCCTTTCGCAGCAGACCTGGGACACCAATGCCTACCTGCCGCAGAATGCCGGGAAACTGTGCGATGAGTACGATGGCTCCCTGGGTCCATTCAACGTAAACAGGGCCTTCTACACCCTTCCCACTAAGTTCAACGCATGGTTCACCGAGCCCACCTACGGCGATGAATCCCAGAACAATGAGCTTCGGCTGGTACTGGCCGTGAAGATC
>Ga0256404_1007418_pt1 | contig 17377 bp, 14 predicted proteins | sample RumenRJG_01DNA_FD_185990 | JGI IMG/M metagenome (GOLD analysis project Ga0256404, IMG submission 185990) | Bovine rumen microbial communities from Lethbridge, Alberta, Canada - RJG_01 | ecosystem: Host-associated > Mammals > Digestive system > Stomach > Rumen | place: Canada: Alberta | collected...
GAGGTTGTCGGTGCCTGCCAGGATGCGGGCGATGTTCCCGGCCACGTCGGGCTCGATGCCGTCCTGGGTGAGGCGCTCGATGAAGGCGGCGATGGCGGGGTCGCTCTCGATGGCCTCCTCCACGGAGCTCTCCTCCGGGGCTTCCGGCTCGGGCAGGGGCTCCACGGCGGGGACTTCCTCCACAGGGATTTCCTCGACGGGCGTTTCCTCAACAGAGGTATCTTCGACGGGAATTTCCTCGGCGGGAGCCTCCTCCATGGGGAGCTCCTCGGCGGGCGGGGCCTCCTCCTCCGGTTCGGCGGCGGGAACCTCCTCCACGGGGGTCTCCTCTGCGGGGATCTCCTCCGCTGCCGGGGTTTCAGTCTCGTGCGCTTCCGCCTCAGCGGCCTCCGTCGGCGCTTCCTCCTGGGGAGCCTCCTGCGCCTTGCGGCGGCTGCGAGAGGAGCGGCTCCTGCGGGACCGGGGCGCGGGCGTCTCGGCGGCGGGGGCCTCGGCCTCCTCGGCGGGCGCGGGGGCTTCCTCTGTCGCGGGCGTCTCCTCGGGCGTCTCCTCGGGCGTCTCCGGGGCGTTCTCCGCGGCGGCGATGCCCTTCACCGATACCCAGGTCTTGCCGTCGCCGCTGTCCTCAAAGTCGAGGATGTCGCCGAAGGTGCTGGTCAGGTAGTTCAGCGGCTTCCTGCCCGAGCCCTGGCGGTCCATGCGATACTCCGGCATGCGGTTCAGGTCCGTGAACAGCGTGCCGATCTGCACGCGGCCCCCGTAGGAGGCCAGGCGCTTGAGGATCATCTGCTGGATCATCGCGGCGCGGTCCTTGTGGGTGGTGGAGGCGATCTTGGCCTGGGGCGCGGGCGCCTCGGCGTCGGCGGGCTGAGCCTGCGCGGGCTGGGGCTGGGGCTTGGGCTGCGGCTTGGGCAGCGGCTGGGGCTTGAGGGCCTGGACCTTCGCGGCGGGCTTGGCGGGGGCGGGGTGCTCCAGCACGATGAAGGATGAGCACGCCGTGCGCCACAGCACGTTGGACTTCTCCGTGCCCATGCCCACCACGTGGATGCCCGCGGTGCGCAGGCGGACGGACAGGTTGGAGAAATCGCTGTCGCTGGAGGCGATCACGATGGTGTTCACATCCCCCTTGAGCAGCAGCTCCATGGCCCCGATCACCAGCGCGATGTCCGAGGTGTTCTTGCCCTTGGAGGCCTTGATGGTCAGATTGGGGTGGATGGCGTAGCGCAGCACCGGCTCGACCCAGGTGGTCAGCGCGGCGGCGACGCCGTAGATTTCCTTGGCGACCACTTCGCCCATGGCCTCGGCACTGGAAAAGATCAGCTCCGCATGGGAGGGCAATACGTTTTCCGCGTCGATCAGTATGGCGAGCTTCGCCGAAGTGGGGTCCGTCATGATTGGCAACAGCTCCTTTCTGTTTTGTATTTGAAGGGATAAAAGGCATCAGGCATAGGGCATTGGCCGAGACGGCGACAAGCAGAGGCTTGCCGTAACCCGACCAATGCCTGATGCCCGATGCCTTACTCCATCATCTCGCCGGCATGGTGAAGGCGGGGGTGGTGACGGAGACGGTCTCCAGGACCTCGTAGCGGTCCATCTGGAGGTGCTTCTTCATCTCGAGGGCCTCCTCGATGGGGGTCTCCACGATGTCGCCGCCGCGGGTGCCGATGATGCAGTTGGTGCGGCCGCCGTCCAGGGCCTTCACGGCGAAGTAGCCCATGCGGGTGGCGGTCTCGCGGTCGCGCGCGTTGGGGGAGCCGCCGCGCTGGATGTGGCCCAGCACGGTCACGCGAGGCTCGATGCCGATGGCCTCGTGGATCTGCTTGCCGATCTCCACGGCGCTGCCCACGCCCTCGGCCACCACGATCATGAAGTGGGTGGCTCCGGCCAGGCGGGCGTTGCGGATGCGCTCCACCACGTCGCGCTCGAGGTCGAATTCGCGCTCGGGCACCAGCACCGCGGTCGCGCCGACGGCGATGCCCACGTACAGCGCCAGGAAACCGGCGTTGCGGCCCATGACCTCCACCACCGAGCAGCGCTCGTGGGACTGCATGGTGTCGCGCAGGCGGTCGATGCAGTCGATGGCGGTGTTGCAGGCGGTGTCGAAGCCGATGGTGTAGTTGGTGCAGCCGATGTCGTTGTCGATGGTCGCCGGGACGCCCACCACCGGGATGCCCAGCCGGCTCAGCGCCAGCGCGCCGCGGAAGGTGCCGTCGCCGCCGATGGCCACGATGCCGTCCAGGCCCAGCATCTTACAGGTGGAGACGGCCTTCAGGCGGCCCTTCTCCGTCATAAAGTCCTCGCTGCGGGCGGTGTAGAGGATCGTGCCGCCCCGGGACAGGATGTGGCCCACGCTGGCGGCGTCCAGCGGCACAAAGTCGCTGGTGATCAGGCCCTGCCAGCCCCTGCGAATGCCGATGCACTGCATGCCGCAGGCGATGGCCGTGCGCACCACCGCGCGCACCGCCGCGTTCATCCCCGGAGAGTCTCCGCCGCTCGTCAGTACGCCGATCCGCTTCATCTTTTTCTCCATACCCGTTCGCTCCTTTCATTGTGCTCGTCTATGTCTCTGTGTCAATGTAAACGGCCATATCGTAATTATAACATATCATGTCCTGCGAGGCAACAGGAAAATGAGGCATTAGCACGGCTCACGCAAGAATGCGTGAGCCTGTCGCGCAAAATCTGCGGATTTTGCGCGAGGGAAGAAGGGACGCGGAAATTCGCGCCTGACGACACGAATTTCCTGACTGGCTGGTACCGATTCCCAGTCGAAATCGCAAGCGATTTCTTTGTAGGAATCCACATGCACCGGCACAGCCGGTACATGTGATTGAAACAGGTACGATTCGTAACCTTTCTGTAAGATTTCAATCCGTCTTGTCATTCATGCGTGGGCCGTGGAGGCATTAGGCAATAGGCGTCAGGCATTCGTTGGAATGGCAGGGAAGGATATGGCCTTCGTTGTGTCCTCGGCGTGCGCGAATGCCTTGGCTCCGGTACGGCAAACCCCCGAATCAGGCGTACAGAGGTGACGCCGTAACCCCACGAATGCCTTACCTCCCCTCGGTTGACTTTTCGTTCATGGTATACTATAATTTCATGCGGTGAGGTGATGGGCGATGCCGACGCATATCCTGGCGCTGGTGGTGGGAGCGGTGATGGATCTGATCATTGGCGACCCGGAGTGGTTCTACCATCCGGTGCGGCTGATCGGGAGGTACATCGCCTTCGCGGAGCGGCTCGCCCGGCGGGGCAATCCCCCCTCGAGGGTCCTGCGGCGGCGGGCGGTGCTGGTGGCGTGCTCCATGGTGCTGCTGACCGCGGCGGCGACCTGGGGCGTGCTCGCGCTGCTGGGGCTGTTGGGCTGGTGGCCGCGCTTCATCGGCATGTGCGTGATTTCCTGGACCTGCCTGTCGGCGCGGAACCTGGCCGACGAGGCCGAGGGCGTCAGGCGGGCGCTGGACGAATCCCTGGAGGCCGGGCGCAAGCGGGTGGGCCGCATCGTGGGGCGCGACACCGCCAACCTGTCCCGGCGGGAGATCATCTGCGCCACCCTCGAGACCGTGGCGGAAAACCTCTCCGACGGCGTGGTCTCCCCGATGCTCTGGCTCGCACTGGGCGGACCCGTGCTCGGCATGGCCTTCAAGGCCGCCAGCACCCTGGACAGCATGATCGGCTATCTGGATGAGAAGTACAGGGACGTGGGCTGGTTCGCGGCGAAGGCCGACGACGTGTGGAACTACGTCCCCGCCCGGCTCACCGCGCTGGCCATGTGCGTCTGCGCCGCGCCGCTGGGCCTGGACGGGAGGGCCGCCTTCCGCATCATGAAGCGGGACCACAGTAACCACCTCTCCCCCAACTGCGCCTGGCCCGAGTCCGCCGCCGCCGGGGCCCTGGGCGTCCAGCTGGGCGGCGCCCATGAATACTTCGGCAAGACCGTGGTCAAGCCCACCATCGGCGACGATACCCGCCCCCCCGAGCCCGGGGATATCACCCGCCTCAACCGCCTGATGTTCGCCGCGTCAGGACTGGCACTGGCGGTGTTCGTGGGGATCGCGTGGGGGGTAGCGCGGATCGCGGGGTGACGACCTCGCAGGCAGACTGTGGGCCTTCGCTATACAGGCAAGTTGGAATTTATCGAATTAGGAATTAGGAATGAGGAATTAGGAATTAAATGGCTTGGCTGCGTAGGGCGGCGATGCGCCGCCTGTCAGGCTGTACGTTTTGTTTCGTTACGAGACGGACGCATTGGCCGCCCCTGCAACGCGCGGCAGCCGCTATTAATTCCTAATTTCTCATTCCTAATTCCTAATTCTCCCGGAAGGATCCCCGTTTGCGAATAAGCTGCTGCGACTAGTCCAAAGACGCAGACCTCCGGCCCTTGAATCTGTGGGGCCGGAGGTCTGGCTTCGTTGAAGGCTCTCAATAGAAATATGTGGCAGGCCCCGCCGCGCTTGAATCTATGGCGCGGCGGGGCCGTCATTTATGCGCGGCAGCGATTGCCTGCACTGGCTCAGTGCATTAGCGCGCGGTGGAGCCGAGGTAGGCGTCGCGAACGCGCTGGTCGGCCAGCAGGGCCTCGCCGGTGCCGGACATGGTGATGCGGCCCGTCTCGAGGACGTAGGCCTGATCGGCGCAGCGCAGGGCGGCGTTGGCGTTCTGTTCGATGAGCAGAATGGTGATGCCCTCGGACTTGAGGTCGCGGATGATGGAGAAGATGTCCCGCACCACCAGCGGCGCCAGGCCCAGGGAGGGCTCGTCCATCATCAGCAGCTTGGGCCGCGCCATCATCGCCCGGCCCACGGCCAGCATCTGCTGCTCGCCGCCGGACAGCGTGCCGGCCAGCTGCCATTCGCGCTCCTTCAGGCGGGGAAAGCGCTGGAAGATGTCCTCGATGCCGGCCTGGATCTCCTCCTTGTCGCTGCGCAGATACGCGCCGATCTTGAGGTTCTCCAGCACCGTCAGGTTGTCGAATACCCGGCGTCCCTCGGGCACCATGGCGATGCCCTCGGCCACCACCTGCTGGGCGTTGAAGGGGATGATGTCCCGGCCCAGAAAGTTGATGGCGCCCGAGGCGGTCTTGACCAGGCCCGAGATGGCCCGCAGCGTGGTGGACTTGCCCGCGCCGTTGGCCCCGATCAGGGTCACGATCTGGCCCTGCTCCACGTCGAAGGAGATGCCCTTCAGCGCCTCGATGCCGCCGTAGTTGACCTTCAGGTCCTTCACTTTCAGCATGCTCATTTACTGCACCCCCTTTGCGCCCCGCGTCTCCGCATTCTGCGGGCCGCGGGCTTCGGGCGGCGCAGCCTGTGCGCTCGCCCTCGGGTCTCCCACCGGGAGACCGCTTTCGTCTTCGTCCACGCCCAGATAGGCCGCGATGACGGCGGGATCGTTCTGCACCTCGGCGGGGGTGCCCTGGGCGATCTGCTTGCCGAAGTCGATGACGTAGATGCGGTCCGATATGCCCATGACCAGGTTCATGTGGTGCTCGATCAGGAAAACCGTCAGGTCGAACTGGTCCTTGATCTGTTTGATGAACGCGCCCAGCTCCTCGGTCTCCTGGGGGTTCATGCCCGCCGCCGGCTCGTCCAGCAGCAGCACCTTCGGCTGGGTGGACAGCGCGCGGGCAATCTCCAGCAGGCGCTGCTTGCCGTAGGGCAGGGACGTGGCCATCTCGTCCTTCAACTCGTACAGGCCCACTTCCTTCAGAAGGGCCTCCGTCTCCTGCCGCATCTTCTTTTCCTCGGCGGCGTTGAGGCGGAAGGTGGCGGTGAGGAAGTTGCTGGTGCGCCGCAGATGCCGCGCCGTCAGCACGTTCTCAAACACCGTCATGGAGGAGAACAGCCGGATGTTCTGGAAGGTTCGGGCGATGCCCAGCTTCGTGATCTCGTCCGGGCGCCTGCCGGTGATCTCCTGCCCCATCAGGCTGATGTGGCCCTCGGTGGGGGTGTAGACGCCGGTGACCATGTTGAAGGCCGTGGTCTTGCCCGCGCCGTTGGGGCCGATCAGCGCCACGATCTCGCCCCGGTTGATGTCCATGGAAAGGTCGTTCACGGCCACCACGCCGCCGAAGCGCATGGTCAGGTGCTCGATGTGGAGGACGTTGTCGCTCATTTGTCGGCACCTCCTTTGTTTTTGCCCTGCAGGCCGCGTATCAAGTCGGGAAGCTCCTTCGTGCCCATGATGCCCTGACGGAAGAACAGCACCACGATCATGATGATGATGGAGAACACCACCAGGCGGAAGCCGTTGCGCAGCAGCGGCACCTCGAAGTCGCCGATCATCTGCTTCTGATCCAGGAACCGCAGCCACCATTCGCTGGCCGCCACGAACAGGAACGAGGACAGGCAGGAGCCCGTCACCGAGCCGATGCCGCCGATGACCACGATCAACAGGATCTCATAGGTCATGGCCGTGGTGAAGGACTTGGCCTGGACGGTGGTCTGGTACATGGCCAGCATCGCGCCGCCCACCCCGGCGAAGAAGGAGGAGATGCAGAACGCCAGCCGCTTGTGGCTCGCCAGGCGGATGCCCATGGCCTCGGCGGCGATCTCGTCGTCCTTCATGGCACGCAGCGCGCGGCCGAAGGTGGAGTTGATCAGCAGTATGATGACCCCGATGCACACGCCCGCGATCAGCATGGGCACCAGCGTGGAGAAGTACACCGCCACCGTGCCGTCGGCGTTTTTGATGTTGAAGTCGTTGAAGGAGGGGAACAGGCGCAGCATGTTGGAGCCGTTGGTGACGGGGCCCAGCTTGTCCCACTGGAACAGGGCGCGGATGATCTCCGCGAAGCCCAGCGTCGCGATGGCCAGATAGTCGCTCTTCAGGCGCAGCACCGGCAGGCCGATCAGGAAGGCGAAGAACGCCGCCGCCAGGCCCGCCAGCAGCATGGCCGCGAACACCGGCAGGGTGAACTGCACCAGGCCGCCGTTGTAATACTGGTAGACGTCCATGCGGGAGGCCACCGGGATGGTGAATATGCCGTAGACGTAGGCGCCGATCAGCATGAAGCCCGCCTGGCCCAGGGAGAAGATGCCCGTGAAGCCGTTGAGCAGGTTCATGGACACCGCCACCAGCGCGTAGGTCGCGCCCTTCTTGATGACCGTGAACAGCATCGACGTGGCGGGAATGAGCTGCTCGGCGATGAACACCGCCGCGTACAGCGCCAGCACGATCACGGCGGAGATGATGGTTGCGGAATCGATCTTTTTCTTATTCATTGTCATTCCGCCTCCTTACACCTTGTCCGTGATCTTCTCACCAAACAGGCCGGTGGGCTTCACCGCCAGGATGATGATGAGCAGCGCAAACGTGAAGGCGTCGGAGAAGGTCGCCAGACCCATCGGGCCGGAGATGACGCCCGCCTTGAACAGTATGATGTCCAGGCCCTTGATGATGTTCTCGGCGATGCCGATGATGAACGCGCCCACCACCGCGCCGGGGATGGAGCCGATGCCGCCGAACACCGCCGCCACGAACGCCTTCAGGCCCGGCATCGCGCCGGAGGTCTGGATGACCGTGGTGTAGTTGGTGAAGTACAGCACCGAGGCCACGCCCGCTAAGAACGTGCCGATGACGAAGGTGGTGGAGATGACCCGGTTGATCTTGATGCCCATCAACTGGCTGGTCTCAAAGTCGCGGGAGACCGCGCGCATGGCCATGCCGATCTTGGTGTGATTGATCAGCTGCACCAGCGCCACCACCAGTATGAGCGTCAGGATGGGGGTGACCACCGTCACCATCTTGGTGGTCGCGCCCAGGATGGTCACGGAATCGGAGATCCAGGGGATGGTGGGATAGATCTGGTTCAGGCCGCCGGTGACGTAGAGCACCAGGTTTTGCAGCGTGTAGCTGACGCCGATGGCCGAGATCATCGCCGACATCCTCGGCGCGGTGCGCAGCGGCTTGTAGGCCACGCGCTCGATCACAAAGCCGATCACGGCCGTCAGGATCAGCACCAGCGGGATGCACAGCCACAGCGGCACGCCGCTGGCCGCCATGTACACCATGATGATGCCCGCCACCATGAACACGTCGCCGTGGGCAAAGTTGATCAGGCGCAGTATGCCGTACACCATCGTGTAGCCGATGGCGATCAGCGCATACTGCCCGCCCACCGATATGCCCGAGAGCAGGTAGGGAAATACGGTGTTCCACATATTGGGGACGCTCCTTTTTTTAGGGAGTAGGCAGTAGGGAGTAGGGAGTAGGGTAAAGTTAGTGGCTGCCGGGACTAAAACAAACAGGCTGCGGCAGAAACGGAGAGGCTTGCCGCAACTCCCCTACTCCCTACTGCCTACTCCCTACTCCCTGATAATCGAACAATCGGCGGAGGCAATGCCTCCGCCGAATGTTCGATTATCTCAATTATTCGACGGTCTGCTCGGTCACGAACTCCCAGTCGCCGGTCTCGTTGTTGATCTTCTTGATGAAGGCGGAATTGCGGATGGCGTCGCCCACCTCATCGAAGGCGATGGCGCCGGACACGCCGGTCAGGCTGACGCCGGGCAGCGCGGCCAGCACGGCGGCGGAGTCCACGGAGCCCGCGGCCTTCAGCGCCTCGAGGGCGGTGTAGTAGGCGTCATAGCCCATGGCGGACACGGCGGAGATCATGTCGTTGCCGCCGTTGTTGGTCATGGCCTCGCTGTCCTCGTTCAGCCAGGCCTTGAAGCCCTCGTCGAACTCGGGGGAAGCGCCCTCCTGATAGAAGGTGGTGATGATGACCTGCACGTTGGTGCCCTTGGCGGCGTTGGCCACCACGTTGGAGTCCAGGGTGTCGGAGCCCAGGATCGGGAAGGTCGCGCCCTGGCTGGCGGCCTGCTGCACGATCTGGGTGGAGTAGGCGATGGACACGGGGCAGAAGAACACCTGCGCGCCGTAGTTGGCGGCGTTGGTCAGGTAGGAGGTGAAGTCCGCCGTGCCGGTGGGGAAGCTCTCGGTCACGACCATGCCGCCCAGGCCCTCGAACGCCTGCTTGAAGTAGGTCAGGAGGCCCTGGTCATAGTCGTTGCCCAGCTCGCCCAGGCAGTAGGCGACAGTGGCGCCCAGCTCCTTGGAGGCGTAGTTGGCAAGGACCGTGCCCTGGAAGGGATCCAGGAAGCAAATGCGGAAGTAGTGGCTGTTGCCCGCGGTGACCTGCGGATTGGTGCAGGTGACGCCGATGGCGGGGATGTTGGCGTCCGCGAAATACTGGGAGCCGGCGATGGAGACGCCGGAGCCGTAGGAGCCCAGCACCACGGAAACGCCCTCGGAAACCAGCTGCTGCGCGGCGGAGGGAGCCTTGTCGGTGGAGGAGCCGTTGTCCGCGTAGACCAGCTCGACGTCGTAGGTCGTGCCGCCGACCTCAACGGTGGGGGTCTCCTTGTTGGCGTACTGCATGCCAAGCATCTCCTGCTTGCCGCCCGCGCCGGAGTCGCCGGAGGCCGGCTCGAACACGCCGATCTTCACGGTCTCGGCCATGGCCGCCGCGGAGAGGACCAGCATCATTGCCAATACGATCGCAAGAACCTTTTTCATAGGATAATACCTCCCATTTAATTGGATAGGAGTATTATACATAAATCATGCAGGAAATGCAAGCCCCGACAAGGTTATTTTTGCAATAATCCGAACCTTATTCATCCACCTGCCCACATCATTCCGCATGACACGGACATTTTCACCATATTTTTGCAGCGAACCCCCGAAAAAAATCCATATTTCGACGAGGTTAAGTATAATTATGCACGATTCACCGACCTCCGCGCATACTCATCCGTCCCGTGTCCATGTACCGCGGACGGAGGGCAGGGGGAGCACGGACAGATGAGAGGGGTGAGAGGAAATTAGGAATGAGGAATTAGGAATTAGGAATGAATAGCGGCTGCCGCGCGCGCTGTACGGGCGGCCTATAGCCGCACGACATATAACGAAACAATACGTACTACCCGGCGGGCGGCGCATCGCCGCCCCTACGGAGCAGGCCATTTCAATTCCTAATTCCTAATTCCCAATTCCTAATTCTAAATTGAAAAAACCGCCCTTCCCCCATGCAATCCTCAAATTGGGGGAAGGGCGGTTGATGACGTCGGTCAGGCCACGCGCTCGCGATCGAGATCGTAGAAGAAGTTGAGCATATAGCCCTCGTCGGAGCGGTCCATGCAGTAGATCTCAAAGCGATCGCCATGATCCTTGCACAGCTCGCCGATGGCGATGTAGCGGGAGAGCACGCTCTTCAGGTTGAACTCCTCCCTTCCATCGGTGGACCGCAGGAGCACGTCGCCACGGCAACGGTTCACGGCCTCGATCAGCTTATCTATCTCCTTGGCATTCTTCAGAAGCATCATAATATCGCATCCTTTCTGCGTTCAGTGCGCCGCGCTCCCGCGCGGTACAGTGAATATTATAGCCGCGGCGCTTGATTTTGCACGATGCCCGCGGTATAATAATTGCGGGAAACTTTGTGCCGCGAGCACAGTGTAGGGAGGCGATGTTATCAACCTGCAAACCTTCATGGACGATTTCATGAACAGCGACGACCTGAAGCTGCTGACCCGGGACGCGAGCCTGCTGTTCGGATGTCCGGCGATGGTGGTGGACATGGCCTTTCGGACGGTCTCGTGGTACTGCCCGGAGGAATTTGACGACGTGCCCTTCCGCTCCACCATCCAGCGGGGCAGCCTGACCTACGAGACCGGCGGCTTCCTCATCGGCTCCGACGGCCAGCCCCACTTCGTCACCCTGGCCGACAGCCCCTACCGGCGGCGCTTTTCGCTGCTGGTGACCGGCGGCGCGCCGGTGGGCTATCTGATCCTGGTGGACGTGGACGCGCACCTGGAATACCTGGACCCCAGGGACTTCTCCCAGGTGGAATCGGCGCTGGCCAAGCAGCTCAAGCTGGAGACCAGCCGGGAGGGCGGCGTGCAGAGCACCGAGGAGGCGGTGCTGCAGCACCTGCTGGAGGGGGACTACGACGACGAGCAGATGTTCGAGCTCCAGGCCGCCACGGCAGGGCTGAAATACTTCTCCCCCCGGCGGCTGGCGCTGGTGAACATGGAGCTGTACCGCAGCACCAACTGGTCCGAGAACGCCCTGCGCAGCAGCATACTGGACTTCTTCCCGATGTCCAAGCCGCTGATCCACAACGGCAGCGTGGTGTTCTTCTTAAACAGCGACCCTGACATGGCGCTCTTTCAGAGCCTGTCTCGGCAGTTCAGCCTGCGGATCGTGATCTCCGCGCCCATCCCCCGGCTGTACCGGCTGCCGGAGGTCTACGCCGCCGCCCACGCGCTGATGAACGCCCTGCTGCCGACGCGGCCCCATCCCTTCGCCGTGATGTACGAGCCCTACACCCCGCTGATGCTGCTTCGGCAGCTCAAGGGGGATTTCGTGCTGCCCGCCGTGCGCGCCATCGGGGAGCGGGACCGGGAGGACGGCACGCTGTACTGCCTGACCCTGTACACCTACCTCATCTGCCACCACAGCCTGCGGGAGACCTGCGAGCGGCTCTATACCCACCGCAACACCGTGCTCTACCGTGTCCGCCGCATGCGCGAGGACTTCAGCCTGCCCATCGACGACCCCGAACAGCACCTGCCCCTCCTCCTCTCCGCCGCCCTCATGCTGCTCGAGCTCGGCCGCGAGGACGCGCTGACGCCGGGGGAAGGATGAGGGGGGAATGGGGAATGGGGAATGGGGAATGGGGAATGGCGGTGGAAATCCTTCGGATTTCGTGACTATTCAGTCGCCCAGGGATGACTCCCTCAGTCAGCCTGCGGCTGCCAGCTCCCTCGGAGAGGGAGCCTGAACGGGACTCCAAAAGCCTCCCTCTTTGAGGGAGGTGGCCCGCGAAGCGGGTCGGAAGGAGTCCCCGACTGAACAGTTACCGGATTTCTTCTTAATTAAGTCCCCGCTCTCCACTGTCCATTTACATCAATCTTTCCAGGTTTCGTACACCTCCGGGCGATACCCCACAGCGGCCTTTTTGCCGTTGCGGACGATGGGGAGCTTGAGGACCTGGGGATGTTCCAGAAGGGCGTCCTCGCGCTGGGCGGGGCTGATGTACTTCACCAGCGCCAGGGCGTCCTGGTCCCGGCAGTCCTCGTCGATCAGGTTGTCCAGCCCGCCGCAGGCCTGGGCCACGCTCCGCAGCTCGCCCCGGCTGATGCCCTTTTCGTTCATGTCGATGTACTGCGCCTTGATCCGACGCTCCTTGAACCAGCGCTCCGCCTTCCGCGCGTCCTGATTCTTCTTCGTGCCGAATATCTGTATGTTCATGAATGCCTCCTGATGCCCTTCGGTTCGTTCGCAGGGTAGACGGGTGTTTTGTGGATGAATGGGGAATGGGGAATTGGGAATGGGGAATGATGGTGCAAATCCTGCGGATTTGTATTTTTTTAACGGGGAACGACCTCTCAATCACGCTTCGCGTGCCAGCTCCCCTGAAAGGGGAGCCAAGGCTGCCGCCCATTGTTCCTCCTGGCGCCCCTTTCAGGGGAGCTGGCACCGACAAAGTCGGTGACTGATAGGTCGTTTCCTGTTCAGCTAAATTCCCGTTTGTCCCGGCAGAACTATACAGGTACGACGCAGCATTGATACGAGGTACGCTGGCTTTATAATAAAAAGAAATCCGCAAGGATTTCCACATGAATTCTCAATTCCCAATTCTCAATTTCCCATTCCCCATTGTCCATCTCATTATACACCCATCCCCTTCCCGCGTAAATAGTCGAAGGCTTAACTTGAGACAGACGCGGCGTTATGTTATAATAAGTATATATTATTCAACAAACCCACGGGGGAGGAGGGTACGCATTTGAGCGATTTTGCAATCGGAGTCCGGCCGTTCAGTCTGGCCGCGGTGATCTGTCGGCTGACGCTGGCGATGATCGTGGGCGCGGTGATCGGGTATGGCCGGGCGCGGAAGAAGTCGAACGCCGGCCTGCGGACCTACATGCTCACCTGCATCGGCGCGGCGTTGACGATGTTGATCTCAATGTACGAAAACGAGATGCTCAACGGCGCGTGGGCCTGGGCCGCGGAGGTGCAGTCGGTGAAGTTCGACCTGTCCCGGTTTTCGGCCCAGGTGGGGTCCGGCATCGGCTTCCTGGCGGCGGGCACCATCATCGCGGCGGCGCACCGGCAGGTGTCGGGGCTGACCTCGGCCATCGGCCTGTTCGCCACCGGCAGCCTGGGCATCGCCTGCGGCGCGGGGTTCTATGAGTGCGTCATCACCGCCATGGTGCTGATCGTGTTCACGATGGAGTTCATGCAGCCCATGGAGCTGGCCTTCAAGCGGCGTCTGCGCAACATCACCATCTATGTGGAATTCGAGGACGCCGGGGATGTGGACACCATCACCGAGACCCTCCGCAGGCAGGGCGCGCGGCTGTTCGACCTGGAGATGGAGCGCACCGAGCGCCAGGACGACAAGCTGCCCGCGGCCATCATGACGCTGAAGCTGGGCAAGGAGAACGCCTCCCACTCGGCCATACTGTCCTCGGTGGCGGAGCTCAGCTGCGTCAACGCCATCCAGGAACTGATCGCATAAGGAGGAAGGAACCATGATCGCTGCCATCAATCCCCTGAGGCACATCAACAGCCTCACGGTGCCGCTGCGGATGCTGCTGGCCTTCCTCTGCGGCACGGCCATCGGCTTCGAGCGCTCCTACAAGAACCGGCCCGCCGGCTTCCGCACCCACATACTGGTGTGCATCGGCGCGGCCACCGCTTCCATGATAGGCATCTACCTCTACCTGTGCCAGGGCCTGCCCACCGACATCTCCCGGCTGGGCGCGGCGGTGGTGTCCGGCCTGGGCTTCATCGGCGCGGGCACCATCATCGTCACCCGCAACCGCACCGTCAAGGGCCTGACCACCGCCGCGGGCCTGTGGGCCAGCGGCGTCATCGGACTGGCGCTGGGCGCGGGCTTCTACGAGGGCGGCATCTTCGCCACCCTGCTGGTGCTGATCACCGAGACCGTGTTCTCCCTGCTGGCCCAGCGCATCCGCCGCACCCCGGAGTTCAAGATCACCCTGCACTACCGGCAGAAGCCCGCCCTGGATCAGGTCATGCGCTACTGCAAGGACAAGCGCGTGGCCATCACCAACCTCCGCGTGGTCAGCGGCGGCACCGCCGAAATGCCCGACTATGCCGCCATGCTCAACCTACGCCCCAGCTTCCGCGTCAACCGCGACCTCCTGCTCGCCCACGTCCGGAATATCCACGGGGTGCTGGAGGTAGAGGAGAGCTGATTTGAAAGGGAAAAGGGAACAGGGAAAAGGGAAAAGGGAAAAGGAGCAACGGCTGCCGCGCGGGCCGCAAAAACGGTCTAACGCAGCCAAGCTATTCCAATTCCTGATTCCCAATTCCTAATTTTGTAAGGACCAGAAAGGCAGGTATTTCCATGAAGAAGCTGTTTTCCCTGTTCCTGGTGCTGTGCATGCTGATGTCGCTGGCGGGGGCGTTCGCGGAGAGCGCGGACGCGGAGGCCCCGGCGGAGGCGGCGGCCCCTGCGGAGGAGGCGCTGTCCGTGACCCAGCACAGCGTGAGGCTGGGCAGGCAGACCCTCAACTACACCGCCACCGCGGGGCGCATGCCGGTGTCCGTGAAGGACAGTCACTGCGACATGTTCTTCACCGCCTACACCCTCGACGGGGTAAAGGATCCGACTGAGCGGCCCGTCACCTTCGCCTTTAACGGCGGCCCCGGCGCCAGCTCCGAATGGCTGCACATGGGCATGCTGGCCCCGCGCAAGGTGGAGACCGACGAGAACGGCCAGCCCATGCAGCTGCCGGGGCGCATCGTGGACAACCCCTGCTCCATACTGGACATGACCCACGGTCCACGCATGAATGACAAGACGGATTGGAATCGTACCTGTTTCAATCACATGTACCGGCAACGCCTAAGCATGTGGATTCCCACAAAGAAATCGCTTGCGATTTCGACTGGGAATCGGTACCTGCCAGTCAGGAAATTCGTGTCGTCAGGCGCGAATTTCCGCGTCCCTTTCTGCCTCGCGCAAAATCCGCAGATTTTGCGCGACAGGCTCACGCATTCATGCGTGAGCCGTGGGACATGACCGACCTGGTGTTCATCGACCCCGTGGGCACCGGCTACTCCCGCGTTTCGGAGGGCACCGACCCCAACGCCTTCTACAGCTACGCGATGGACATCGCCTCCGTGGGCGAGTTCATCCGCCTGTACACCACCCGCAACGGCCGCTGGGGCTCGCCCAAGTACGTGGCGGGCGAATCCTACGGCACCACCCGGGCGGTGGGCGTGGCCAACTACCTGTCCAACGCCTGTGGCCTTGGCCTGAACGGCCTGATGCTGATCTCCACCGCCAATGACTTCTCCACGCTGATGATGAGTGAAACCACCTTCGATCTGTCCTACGTGCTCTATCTGCCCTCCTACGCGGCCATCGGCCAGTATCACGGCCTGCTGGAGGAGCCCTATCAGTCCATGCCTCTGGAGGAGCTGATCGCAGAGGCGCGGGATTTCGCCGCCACCGAATATCAGACCGCGCTGTTCAAGGGCAGCCGCCTGGACGACGCGGAGAAGGACGCCGTCGCCGAAAAGGTGGCCGCGCTCACGGGCCTGAAGCAGGACTTCGTGCGCAAAAACAACCTCCGGGTCCATCTGGTCGATTTCTGCGAGAATCTGCTGGCCGAGAAGAAGCTGATGGTCGGCCGCCTCGACGCCCGCTACACCGGTCCCCTCACCGAGGGCGACCTGGGCGCCGGCGATTCAGACCCCTCCTTCGCCGCGCTGGGCGACCTGTTCGGCACCGCCGTCAACCAGTACATCGGCGGCGAGCTGGACTATCACACCGACCTCACTTACGAGACCATGAGCGGCGCCGTCAATGCAAGCTGGTCCTTCGGCCTCGACAACGAGATGCTTCTTCAGGAGAGGGACATCTACAACGCCATGTCCAACAATCGCTTCCTCAAGGTCTGGGTGCTGTGCGGCTACTACGACCTGGCCACCCCCTTCGGCTGCGCCGAGTATGTGTATGACCACGTCTTCCTCAACCCCGAGACCCGTCAGAACCTGTCCTTCACCTACTATCCCTCCGGCCACATGATCTACATGCACGCCCCCTCCCTCGCCCAGTTCCGCAAGGACGCCAAGGCCTGGTACCGGGGCAAGTGACCAAACGCCAAGGAGCCGCTCCCAACGGGGGCGGCTCCTTGGCGTTTGGCATGATCCGCGCAAAGCGGCTGTTTCACTCTTGACGTTAGCGGAAAACCGGGGTCCGATGAATTAGGAATTAGGAATTGGGAATTAAAATGGCTTGGCCGCGTAGGGGCGGCGATGCGCCGCCCGCCGGGTTGAACGTATTGTGTCGTAAAATGGCGGGCGGCCATTGGCCGCCCCTACAGAGCGCGCGGCAGCCGCTATTCATTCCTAATTCCTAACTCCTAATTCCTAACTCCTAATTCCTAACTCCTAATTCCTAATTCTCCGATCTCAGCCGTCCTTCCGCTCCTCTTCCTTCTCCGCGTCGGGCGGGAGCTTTTCGACGATGGCCCATTCGACGCGGCGGTCGGCGATCTCCTCGACGCTGATGCGCAGGCCGAAGCACTCCACCACGGGGTGCTGGCCGTCGGCGGGGATCTCGGTGAGGCGGCTGAAGATGAGGCCGCCCAGGGTGTCGAACTCCTCGTCGGTGGGCAGGTCGATGTTCAGGGTCTCGGCCAGGGTCTCCAGCTCGGCGGCCCCGGAGACGCGCCACTTGTCCTCGCCCAGGGGTTGGATGTCCTCGTCCTCCTTGGGGTCGAACTCGTCGTAGATGTTGCCCACGATCTCCTCGAGCAGGTCCTCCAGCGTGATCAGGCCGCTGGTGCCGCCGTACTCGTCCACCACGATGGCGATGTGCTGCTTGCGGCTCTGCATCTCCTTGAACAGCACGTCGGTGCGCACGGACTCGGGCACGAAGTGAGCGGGCCGGATGAGCCTGCGGATGGGGGTATTGCCGCCCTCACACTGATCCAGCAGGTAGTCGCGGGTGAAGAGTATGCCCTGCACGTTGTCGATGGAGCCCTCGTAGACCGGGAAGCGGGAGCGGCCGCTCTCCCGGATGGTGGCCATGATCTCGTCGGGGTCGGCGTCGATGTCGATGGCGGTGATGTCCTTGCGGTGGATCATGCAGTCGCCGGCGTCCATGTTGTTGAACTCGAAGATGTTCTCGATCATCTCCTTCTCGTCCGACTCGATGGCGCCCTTCTCCTCGCCGATGTCCACCATCTGGAGAATGTCCTCCTCGGTCACCAGCTCGCCGGAGTCCGCGCCGGTCAGGTGGAAGGGCGCGAGCAGGCCGCGGCCTACGATGGAGGCCAGCAGGGTCAGGGGGGTCACGGCGATGAGCGTCCACTCCGCGACGGGA
>Ga0256404_1007422_pt1 | contig 17371 bp, 7 predicted proteins | sample RumenRJG_01DNA_FD_185990 | JGI IMG/M metagenome (GOLD analysis project Ga0256404, IMG submission 185990) | Bovine rumen microbial communities from Lethbridge, Alberta, Canada - RJG_01 | ecosystem: Host-associated > Mammals > Digestive system > Stomach > Rumen | place: Canada: Alberta | collected...
GGTTCCTTCTATGAAGAGGACGGAATGAGTTACCTCGCAGAATCGGACGCACAGATCACGCGTTTTGACGGTGACTATTTCGGAGTGCAGGTCACAACCGTTTCGTTTACTGGCGGTGCCCACGGCTACACGATGCATGCCGGCTACAACTACAACACAAAAACAGGTAAGGAAGTGTTCATTTCCGATGTGCTGAATGACCCGGACTCGTTCCCGCAGACTCTGGCGGATGCTTTCAGCAAAAAATATCCGGATGCAGCTTCCGGTGTGATTGTCGATGATGTTGCTGGCACGTTCCGGCAGGAAATGGCTGAGGATGACGGCGTCCCGCTGCAGTGGAACTTTACAAACGATGGCATCCGCATTTACATCAATGCCTATGACATCACTGCTTATGCTGCCGGTTCATTCACGATCGATTTCAGCACGGATGAATATCCGGACCTGATTAAGAGTGAATACACGGCCGCGCTTTCGGATTCCGAAAGCTTCTTCGAGCCTGTCGAATACGGCTCCATTAACTCTCCTGTCGATAATACCGTCACGCTTTCGGACGGCAGCACCAAGACTCTCCGCATCAATTACGGCGATGAAATGTATGACTTCTATTCGAAGGATTCTGTCCCTGTGACGCTTGAATGGGGCTCGGCAAAGCTCGATCTCGGGGATCTTTCCGGCACGTCCGGCTGCTCCGCATTTGTTGCTCATCTCGGCAGCAGGCTTTTCCTGTACCTTGATTTCTCTGAGGGGCAGGATCAGTATTCGCTTTCGATCTATGAACTTGGCGATGAGATTAAAGACGTAAAGGCGGACTCTCCGACCGTCATGAATGAAACGGATGCGCTGTACGGGGATGCCCCGTCAAGTCCGGAGTACTTCCGTGTGACAAGCCCCTGCTCTCTTCTCGGCACATCCCTCGCATACCGTTTTGTTACGATGAATGAGGACGGCTCCTACAGCCCGGTTGAGAGATATTACACCTTCGAAGCTTCGGATACCGGGGCGGTCACCCTCACAGCCAAAACAGACATCGCCGCAAAGGTTCTCTCCGGTGATGCGGATGAAGAAGGAACGGACGGTACAATTCCGTCCGGAACGAAGCTCTCGCTTTACCGCACGGATCTTAAGAGTATCGTCGACCTGAAGGCGGAGGACGGAACGCTCTACCGCGTGACCGTGGAGAGTGACGGCAGCACAAGTACGATCGCCGGCACAGATGTTCATTCGCTCTTTGACGAAATCACAGATTCCGGTGCGGGCGGAAACAGTGAGTCCTGATTCAGCCTTCTCAAGATGGATTTATTTCTTCTGCATATGGGTTTGCGGAAGGAAAAGACATTAAGGCATTAAAAGGCCTGCGCTGTGATTTTACAGCGCAGGCTTTTACTATTCTCCTGCATGCAGCAATCCATTCGGCTCGTACGGCGTGCCGTTCACCGCCGGATCCGATGAGGCATCCGGCCTGTATAAATGGTTTGTCAATAACCGTACAAATTAAAAAGCCATGAGAGCCCCAGATCATTCAGGATATTAACGGACATTTCCTCGACATCGTCTTCACTGGCTGCTCCCAGATCAACCGCATCGCTTCCAACCTCGATTCTGCTTACATTTGCCTTCTTCGAGAAGCTGACTCCTACGGAAAGACTGTTCAGTATTTCTCCCACATCGCCGGCAAAATCCTCCATGCCATCCTGCAGGACATAAGGAAGGACTTCCGATATCAGGCTGATAATGTCAATACCATCTACATAAATCGTATCGAATGTGATGTTAAAATTGTCTTTCGTTCCCGCCAGCGTTCCTGTAACAGAAATGGTTGCATTGTCATATTCATCCTGTACGGAGAGTGAATAAGAGTCACTGTCTGTATCATAAGTAAATTCCGCAAGAGGCTGAAATGAACCGTCACTGTAAAAATTCAGCTGTTCTGTCAGCACGTTTCCATCTGTCCAGCCGGATACATTACAAAAAGGAGTTTTAGTGTCATCTGTCCAGTACACATTGATATTTTGAAGCGGGAAATCACCGCCGGCAAACTCAACATAACAGCCATATCCGTCCTCTTCCAGACGCAGGGCTGCGATTGTGTTTCTGTTCAGGAAAATGTCAAGAGTATATTCCGAATCATCAGAGCTGTAGACATCATCCAACACGTACTCAGCGTAGCTTTCTGCCTCGTCGCTGTCCATATAAAGCGAGAAGATTTCTTCCGCATACTGCAGGGCCTCGTCCCTGTCAAGCACGATCTCATAGCCCTGGCAGTTTACTTCTTTGCCATTGATCGTGACTTCCTCGGGATCAATTTCATCAATTTCGAGATTCTTGATGATATCTTCAACTTTATTGATTGTGTCGGAAATTTTCTTCCCATTTACCGACTGCAGGATTTTATTCAGCTCTTCCTGTGTGAGGCCTGCCGAATCCAGAAAATCTGCCAGCAGCTCACCGTCATTTGTCTTCGTGAAATCGTAATAATATACGGTTCCATCGCCTTCTCCGAACTGCATGGCGGCCTTTGAATCATCCATGTACGCATTTGCAACGGCACTGATTCCAAAATTGGGTAAGCTCACATTTGCAGCAGCGGAAAGATCATCTTCCACCCTATCAAGCGTGACATCCGCGGTCAGAATACTGCTGTCGACGCTTAATCCAATCTCGCCCTGTCCCTTTGATTTTGTAACAGCAGAGAAATCCGTGATTTCATCCGCGGATTTCGAGAACGTATTCATCGCAGCTCTGGCAATCTTCACCTTCGGATTTGCCATCACGACACTGCCCGCAATCACAAGGACCAGAACAACTGCCGCAACAATGCAGACCGGAATAATCCATTTTCTTTTCTTATTCGGAGAGTGCAGTGCCTGCCTTCCCGCCGAGATCGGCCTTCCCGTCTGAGGGTCGAAGCGCATCTGCGGGCTGGGTGTCCCTGCTCTCGCTGCGTTTATCGGTCTCCCCGTCTGAGGATCAAAGCGCATCTGCTGCTCATTCAGCGGCTCTCCCGTTATTGGGTCAAAGCGCGGAACATCATTGCCTGTTCTGCCGTCATTTTCCATAAGGCCCTCCCTCTCCGGCTCTTCGCCGGTTAACATCTGTATTATTTTAAAGCCTGCGTCGTGTTAACACAACGCAGGCTTCACCAATTTCCGGGTTTTCAAGGGCATCCGCTGTCTGCTGCCTCAATTCCTGTTCCGATCTGCTTTCTCCGCCTTGTCTTCTTTGCCCGCGTTCCTGATTATTTCTTCAGATGCTTCCAGATTCTTCTTTGTCAGATACATCCGGTACCACAGGGCACCGGCACCGCAGATGACGATGAGGAGAAGGATTATGATGACCGCGGCCAGGTAATTGCGGCTTTCCAGTGCTCCTCCTGACATGGCGGAAAGAAGGATGGACGGGAATCGTCCGACAAACGTGATGAGAAACCAGAGGATGACCGGCATATCTGTAAGTCCCACAAAATAAGTAAGAAAATCCTTCGGTGTGCCGGGGATCAAAAACAGAATGAAGAAAACGAGACGTCCTCTCCTTGTTGTCTTCAGAAACTTCATGGAATCAATTTTATCTCTTGGAAAGAAAATTCCGACGAGATTCATGCCGAATCTCTTCACAAGAAGAAAGACTGCAAGACTTCCCGCAGACATGCCGATGTCGCAGAGCAGAGAACCCCTGAGAACACCAAATGTATAACCGGCTGCGATTTCAAGCGGGCCGCCGGGGATAAAGGCCGCGATTACCTGAAGAAAACTTGCAAGCAGGAACATGAAAATGCCCATCGCTCCCTTTTCATCGATGTATGCGCGGAACTTCCCCGGCTCTCTCGCCATCCGGATCATCGGTTCCACAAACCACCAGCATATATAGAGAATTATGCAGACGGAAACTGCCACGGCAATCAGCACGAGGATCTGCTTCCACGTCAGTTTTTCTTTTCTTCTGTGGAAACCTGCCTCCTGAAAACTCCGCACAACGCTTTTCTTAATCTCATCTACAATCGTGCGCTTCTTTCCGCCCTCTTCATTTTTGTCGTTTTTCTTCTGCATATTGTAACCTCGCGGATTCCCTTATCTTACACCCAAAGTCGGGTTTTCGCGCGGCTGTGTTGCCACAACCCCCATGGCTTGCCGTGGGGTTAGTGAGCATCAGTTGCTGACATAGGAGGTCAGGTCATGCACCCAGCTTCCCCGCTTCACGAGCACATAGCCGATAATGCATTTGATGAGCTCGACGGACTGCACCAGGGCGAAAACAGGAAGGATCGTAAGGCCGGTGAAATGCGTCAGAACGAAAGCCACCGGAATGGAGAAAATCCATACGAAACAGGAATCAAAGAAGAACGTGATCCATGTTTTGCCGCCGGAACGGATGGTGAAGTACATCGCATTCTCACAGGCATACATCGGCATGCACACGGCAGCGATGCGGATGAGCCCCGCGGCAATCGCCCTCACTTCTTCCGATGTGTTGTAGATCAGCGGGAACAGTCCCGAGATGAGGAACAGCAGCGCACCGGATACGACGCACAAAAGCGACGAAAAGACGATGAGCTTTCCGGAGTCATCCTTCGCATCCTCCATCCTGCCGGCGCCGAGCTCCTGCCCGAGAATAATGGCCGTCGAATCACCCATAGCGATAAACGCGATATTGAAGACGTTCGAAATGGTATTGCTGATATTGAATGCCGCGACAATATTGAGTCCGAGCGTCGAATACTGCTGCGAGAGCACTGTCTGCCCGAGCGACCAGAGCGTTTCATTGAGAAGAAGCGGAAGAGCTTTGACGATAACATTGCCGAACAGTTTTCCGGGGATATAGAAACTAGCAAAAACACCGTGCGCAAACGGGAACCGCTCCTCGTGCCGGAACGTGAACCTTGCGACAAGGAAAAGCTCGACAAAACGGGAGATGACCGTCGCGATGGCGGCGCCTGCGACGCCGAAGGCCGGCGCCCCGAGCTTTCCGTAAATCAGGATATAGTTTCCGACGAGATTTACAAGGACCGCGGCCGCGCCCGCCTTCATCGGGGCAACCGTCTCTCCGTTTTCACGGAGCGTGCTCGCAAAAACCTGTGTGTACGCGAAGGGCAGCATGCCGAAATACATGACAAACATGTAATCCATGGCCGCCTTCATCGTCGCGGCGGTATCGCCCGAGCCGCTGTCGCCGGTCAGCCAGAGGCCCACGAGCGGGCGTCCGGCGAAGATAAATACCAGCACCGCAAAAACTGTGAGCACCGTGGAGAGCCACATCTTCATGCGGACCGTGTAGCGGATTCCGTCCTGATCTCCTTTGCCGGCAAACTGCGCCGTGAAAATCCCGATGCCGGCGAGACCGCCGAAAATCATCAGATTGAAGACAAACTGCAGCTGATTCACGATGGCAACGCCCGACATCTCGTTCGTGCCGACCTGGCCGACCATGATGTTGTCAAGCATACCGACAAAATTCGTGATGCCGTTCTGAATCATGATCGGAATCGCGATCTGCAGTGTGTGACGATAAAAATCCCTTGTTCCGAAATAACGTGATTTACGTGAAGACATTGATATACACCCTATAAAAGATCTGAAAATTGGAATAATGAACGATTGTGATTACAATTATGCTCCTGCATGCAGACTGACACCTGTATCCGCAGGATGTCAGCCATTCCCGCTGATGGCGGACGCCGATGACGGACGCGCTGCCTGTGCTGCTTTTGCTCTAAGCACAGCCTCCCCCGCGTTTCTTCCTTCTCAGGAGCACCGCCGCAGACAGGAGAATAACAGATATACAGCTGATCCAGCATCCGGCAGCAAGCCCCGGCGTCACATATTTCATATGGACCTCGTGTGTGCCTTCGCTTATATCCAGCCCCATGTACACACCGAACAGCGCTTTCGGCTCCACGCGCTCCCCGTCGACCGTGATCTGCCACGCCGTATCATAAGGCAGCGCAAGCACGAGCGTCCCGCTCTCTTTGATGTCCGGAACCGAGAGTTCAAACTCGGAGGATTTTACCTCTGTGACAGCACAGGCATTCCCCGAGAGGCTGTCCGCTATCTTCTTCAGTGTATTTCTGTTTTCCGTGACAACCAGCACCGTTCCGCGCACAGGCTCATCCGTGTTCGAGTGCACCCGCAGTGTCACGCTCTCCCCTTTCCTGCCCTCTCCAAGGTCCTGCACTTCCTTGCACGAGGCATTCCCATATTCCTTCGTCTCGCCGCCAGGAAATGTCAGCGTGATATCCTGTGTGTCATCCAGAATTCCCTGCAGATAGAAATACAGCTCGCCGTCTGACTGCGGCGTAATTGTATAAGTCTCTCCGTCATCTGCGCACTCGAGCTTTGCCTCTGTGAACACTTCTTCGTCCGTGCCGGTCAATGAGGACAGAATGGCACTCTGATATTTGAATGGATTTCCATTGAAAGCCCGTCCGGCAGAGGCTTCACTGTCCGACGAAAGAATCGATTCCGTGTTTGCCTGCGTCGCCTTCACCGATGCACCCGTCATATAGAAAACAGGAAGAGCGGCAAAACTTTCATGGTACCCGTCCTGATCATAGAGATATCGGATTCCGAGAATCATGTCCTGGGCCGCCGTGTTGCCGGGATCGTATTCCGGGTACAGCCGGTTGTCGTTATTGCCCATGTTCAGAAGAAAATTGCCGAGCACGTTCTGCTCAATCGAGCTGTACGAATTGACTCCGTGATAATCAAACTGCATCGCATCGTTCTCGGTGCGGGGCGCCGTCGATTCAATCCGATAAAAGCCGCTGTCTGCAGATTTGATTTCCTTCACGATGCCGCCGATTCTCTCCGAATCCGAGCGGTACTCGGACACTTTCACCTGCAGCATCGAGCCGTAGGCATAAGTGTATCCTTCATTGACTAGAAGGTCTGCAACCTGCAGAAGAACCAGCGCGGCCGCCGCGGCGCTGAGGATCCGGTTTGTGTTCCGTATTTTTACTGCGGCAGGTTTCTGTTCTGCCCCCGCGCCTGCCCCGCATGTTTCTGATGCGGCAGGATTTGCCGCTGTGTTCCCTCCGCCCCGGCCGGCAGAACGATTTTTCTCCTTTGCGTCCTTCTTTCCCGCATGGATCAGCAGCACGAAAAGGACGAGCGATGCCGCAATCAGCGCTGCATTGTAGAAGATCTTAAAACCCTGAAGGCAGGTGAAGTTTTGACGCTTCACAAGGACAAGAAAACCAAGAAGCAGTGCCGCGGAAATCACCGCGTCCCGCACTTTCAGTCCTTTCCGTTTCAGGATGCATTCACAGGCCGCCGTCACCATCACAAAGGACAGCAGCACGGATTCCCGGTACGGGTAGCCGCTCGGATGCACGCCCGCATGCCAGATGAGATCAAGCGCCGGGACGCAGAAGCTCGCCGTCATGAGAATAACGACCGTTCCTGCGAACACCCTTCTCCGGACAGGAATCTCCCGATTGAAGAAGAAAAGGATCACTGCCATCGTGCATGGGATTCCGATGCACAGGGCGGGCGTGCCGAAATAGAGCGATTCGGTGTCAAAGGCAAGCGAGAAAATTCTCGACAGCGCCTTCACCGGAGTGAGCACGCGCTCCGCGCCGACCTCGGACTCAAAGGGCTCCCGCACTCCATTGAAAAGCGAGAGGAAGGTAGGGAGCGTAATCCATGCCGACAGCGCGGCTCCCATTATCTCCGCAAGCACCCAGATCAAGAAGCGTTTCAGCCTGGTGCGGAAATTTCCCGCGGTACCGGCTTTCCTTCCCGCCGGAAGGAGCAGATTCACTACGGCCAGCAGGGCAAGAAACAGCAGGCAAATATACGCAATGTAATAGTTGAGGTAAAGCATCAGCGCCGTAAAAACTGCCGTCAGCACGAACGGCAGTACGCGGTGCTTCTCTTCTCCCTCCAGGATCCTCTCGGCCTCAAGGTACAGAAGCGGCATTACAACCAGCGGATCAAGCCACATGAGATTGATCATATAGCAAAGAATCCACCCGCAGAATGCGAACGAGGTTGAGAAAACAAGAACGACAGGGCTCTCCCGGTACCGGCACCGCAGAAAATGATACATCGAAAGCCCGATCAGACTCGTTTTGACCAGAATAAGAATCGAAATGGCAGCCGGCAGCGCCAGGGACGGGACCAGCAGCAGAAACAGAAGCAGCGGACTTGTGAGATAATACGCTGCAAAGCCGAAAATCGGCGTCCCGAGACTGGCATCCATCGTATATGTGAAATCATTCGGCCCCGCAAACACCGACTTATAATAATTGTAATAATTGATGTACTGCCGGTTTGTGTCGTCGTAAAGAAACGTCCTGTCGCCGAAAGGAGTAATGCCGAAAAGGATCATTACGCCAAGCAGCATCAGAAACGGAACCAAGAACGAGGCAATATACAGGCGGGCGGACCTTCGCATGAAAAACCTGGAAACCTCCGAAAAATACGTAAAAGCACAGCTTTATGAATGACAGTACCATGCGCTGAGCCGAATACACGGCGAAATACAATAAACGGCTATATACAAATACATCCGTCTGTCAGGATATGCACAGCGCATTATCTAAGTATATAATGACTTAGGCGCGATGCACACACCGCAGCCATATTTTACATAAACAATTATACCCGCAGTGGCCCGTATTCTGCATCTGGGGGTTTGCTGTAATACTGTATATAGAAAGGATCTTATGCTTTCCGTCGTAGTTCCAGCATACAACGAAAACGAAAATGTGTCCCGCGCCGCCAGAACCATCTCGCGCATCCTTGAGGACGCCGCCATCCCGTTCGAGATTATCTTCATCGACGACGGATCGCAGGGCGAAACCTGGGGCCGGATCTGCGAGGAATCTTCAAAACACGATTTTGTCCGGGGCATTTCGTTTTCGCGGAACTTTGGAAAAGATGCAGCGATTTTTGCGGGGCTGTCCGAGGCGGACGGGGACTGCTGCGCAGTTATGGACTGCGATCTGCAGCAGCCGCCGGAGCTTCTTCCCGAAATGTACCATCTCTGGGAGAGCGGCTATGAAGTCATTGAGGGCAGAAAGAAGAGCCGCGGCAGTGAAAGTGCCGCCCACGGCCTGTTTGCGAAGCTTTTCTATAAACTGATGAGCGGTGCGGTGCACACGGATTTTCACGATGCTTCTGATTTCCGGCTTCTCGACCGCAAGGCCGTAGATTCTCTTCTTTCGATGCCGGAGAAACATCCGTTTTTCCGCGCGCTCTCCTCGTGGATCGGTTTCCGTGTGACCTATGTGGAATACGACGTAAAAGACCGGGCCATCGGCCATTCGAAATGGTCCGTTATCAAGTTATTCCGCTACGCCGTCACAAACATTACGTCCTTCACCAAGGTGCCGATGCAGATCGTCACCTGCCTCGGCGCCATCACATTTCTCGTGAGCATTGTGACCGGAATCTGGGCGCTCTATCAGAAGTTTTTTCTCACCCCGCCGGACGGCCTTACAACGCTTACCATCCTCATCGGCTTCATCGGAAGTATTCTCATGATCAGTCTCGGCATCGTCGGCCTCTATCTCTCGCGCATCTACGACGAAGTTCAGAACCGGCCGGTCTATATCATTGCAAGAAAGACAAAGAGACGCGGGAGCGCTAAAACAGGCGAGGATGTTTCTGAGGAGGCAGGTCATGATCGAATTTCACGCTGACGACTACGGACTCTATCGTGCTCAGAGCAGACTCATCCTCGACTGCATTGAAAATGGCCGCGTTTCCGGAATCAGCCTCATGCCGAACAGCCCTCACCTTGGCGAGTGCATGGAGATGCTGGCGGGCGCACTCAAGAATCACCAGCGGAAGCAGACTGAATCTGCTTCCGCTGGTGACCCTTACGCCGGTATAAAGCTCACAGTTCATCTCAACTTCGTGGAGGGCAGAGCTCTCTCCGGCCCCAGTGTGCTCACTGACAAAGACGGTATCTTCCGCATCTCGTTTCCGAAGCTTCTTTTCGTCTCCTGGTTTTCTCCGCTTCGTGCGGAATATAAGGCTGCACTTGAAAGGGAAATCTCAGCTCAGATTCATGCATGCCTTCCGTATTTCGGAAGCCGCCCGCTGCGCCTCGACGGGCACTGCCATTATCAGATGGTTCCCGTCTTTTTTGACGCCATGATGGACGTCTACCGCCGCGAAGGACTGTCGGTCTCGTATATCCGGATTCCATACGAGGAAATGTCCATCTACAAAAAGCATGGAAAAAACTTCGAGCACGATAAAAAAATCAACCTCGTGAAGGTTTTTCTCCTCAACCGGCTTACTGCACGGGCAGAACGAAAATATCCGGACTGGTTCCGTGATCATCCCCGTGTTCCCTTTGCCGGCGTACGTCTGTCGGGTTCCATGACAAAGCATAACGTTGATCTGATTCTGCAGGACTTTGAAACACTTTCGGGCAGTTCTCCTGCGGGCTGGGGAGAAATGCTCTTCCATCCCGGTGCTGTCCTTGAGCCAGGAGACAAACGTGCCCTCACCAGCAAAGACGACTATGCCTTTCTTACCAGCCCGCTCCGCGCTGAGGAGGCGGAGGCACTGAAAAGGCAGTGAACGCAGTGGCAAGGCAGTAATAGCACGAGAAAATCAATAATCCACGAGGATGGCAGTAATAGCATGGGGAGAGCAATAATCCGTGAGGAAGGCAGATAAAACGCTGAACACAAAGCGAAGGGGCACACAGCCGATGACTATGTGCCCCTTCGTATATTCGAAATCATCCCGATGAAGACTACTTTGCTGATTCAGCATTTTCCGCTTTATCTTTGTCTGCTGCTTCCGTATTTTCTTCTTTATCCTTGTCCGATTTCTGTCCGTCCATAATTCCGACAGCCCTGAGCACATCGAGTACGGTGTCGACCGGTGTGATCTCGAGGTTCTTCTTTACTTCCTCTGCTACATCGGAAAGGTCATCCAAATTTTCTCTCGGGATGAAAACATGTTTCACGCCTGCTCTCTCCGCTGCCATCAGCTTCTCCGGGAGTCCGCCGATCGGCATGACTGTTCCGCGAAGAGATACCTCGCCCGTCATTGCAATGTGCGGATCCACCGCATGTCCGCTGACAAGCGATGAGATAGCTGTCGTAAGCGTGATGCCGGCAGAAGGTCCGTCCTTCGGAACGGCACCTTCCGGCACGTGAATGTGCAGATCGTTGTGTTCAAACACATCCGCCTTATCCGGGAAGAGGCTCTTCACAAGGCTCACCGCAATCTGCGCGGATTCCTTCATGACATCGCCGAGCTGTCCGGTGATAATGAGTTCTCCCTTGCCCTTCGTGAACAGAGTCTCAATATAGAGGATTTCTCCGCCGACCTGCGTCCAGGCAAGTCCTGTGACAACACCCGGCTTCGGATTCTTAAGAACACTGTCATGGTGAACCGGATGCATATCAAGGATTTCACGGAGCATATCCTTTGTCACCGTAACCGGCTTCACATCCTCGCTTATGACAAGTTCATGCTCTTTGGCGCCCGTATCTGCCGGCTCTGCGGATGTCCCGGCTGCAGCTGACTTAAGATCATCGATCGACATCGCTGTGCCCGGAGTTTTGACGTCGCCTGCACCTTCCGCAGGGGAGGGAGCTTCACTGGAAGACACTGCCTTTTCCTGCGGGGAAGCCGCACCGTCAGCAGTTTTGACGGCGGAATCCCTGACTGCAGTCTTCTCAAGCATGACGGCGGTGCTGCGGCAGATGGTATCGATTCTCTTGCGCAGACCGCGGACGCCGGCTTCCATCGTGTAGTCCGAAATAATTTCATTCAGGGTTTCGTCCGGAATAATCAGCTTTCCTTCCGGAATACCCATTTCTTTCATCGCCTTCGGAATCAGGTGCTGCTTCGCAATCTGCAGCTTCTCTTCCGGTGAATATCCGGTGAACTGGATGACTTCCATTCGGTTGAGCAGCGGCTCGGGAATGGTATCCGTTGTGTTCGCCGTGCAGATAAACATGACGTTCGACAGATCGTACGGAACGTTCATGTAGTGGTCCGTAAACGTATTGTTCTGCTCGGGATCAAGGACTTCAAGGAGTGCGCTCGCCGGATCGCCGTTGTAGCTCTGTGAAAGCTTGTCGACCTCATCGAGGACCATGACCGGATTCGAGACGCCGCTCTTCTGGATTCCGTCCATAATACGGCCGGGCATTGCACCGATATAGGTGCGGCGGTGACCGCGGATATCAGCTTCATCCCGAACGCCGCCGAGACTCACGCGGACATATTTGCGGCCGAGAGCTCTGGCAATACTGCGGCCGATCGAAGTTTTGCCGGTGCCGGGAGCGCCCACGAAGAGCAGGATCGAGCCCTGCTGCTGCTTACGAAGGTTCATGACCGCGATCTGCTGAATGATACGCTGTTTGACTTTCTTCAGTCCATAATGATCCTCATCGAGAATCTTCTGCGCCTCGTCAAGATCAATATATTTCGGCGCCTCTGCCTTCCAGGAAAGGCTGGTCACAAAATCGAGATAATCATAAAGCATGCCGGACTCCTGCGTATCCGAGCCCTCCTGCTTCAGACGGTTCAGGACTTTCTCCGCCTCGGCCCGCGCCGTTTCATTCATGCCCGACTCTTCGATCTTCTTCTCGAATTTCTGCACATCGGTCATGTTCTCGGGATGCATCTGGTTCAGCTCATTCTCGAGGTATTTCATCTGTTTCTTAATGGCTGCCTCGCGATACTGATCCTGATATTCCTTTTCCTGTGATGCATTCGCCTCGCCGGTAACTTTTGTGACCTCCAGGTATTCATAAAGGAACTCCGCAAGTTTATCGGTTCTCTTCGCTCTGGAGTCCTCCGCCAAAACCTGGTATCTCTCCTCATTGCTGATCCGAAGCCACGGGGAAAGTCCTGCCGCGAGGGCATCAATCGAGTTCATCGGTGCAATGAACTGCCGGATAAAATCCGCATATTGTGTGCCTGACGTGAGGTCAATGACCTCATTCTTCAGGGCCTGGAGTTTTTGCGATGCAGCGGCCGCATCTAAGTCCTGAATATCATCGCGGCGGGAAATCGTAAGGTCGATTGAATGGTCCGGGTTGACCGTAATATTTCCCGCGTTGATGCGGTTTTCCGACTGGATGCCGATGTAGTTTGAATCCGTGCTGATCTCATTGATAACACCGACGACGCCGATCGGATAAAAACTGTCCGCTGTCCACTGCTCCTTCGTCTGGTCTTCTTTCAGCGCGAGAAGAACGACCTTCTCACCGACTGCCACCGTGCGGCCCGCAACCGCTCGGAATTCATTTGCCTGAAAATACAGCTCTGCATAGGGAAGGATTAACTTGTTGTAGGAAGGAATAACTAACATATATGTAAAACCTCCGATGTTTCTTACATCTTGTCCCATGACTGCCGCATGAATCTATGCACATTTCATTATGTATCTGTCATGAATTTGTTCATCTCGAAGTTTCGTGTTATTAGCACTCTGCTTTGATGAGTGCTAATATACTCCGAACAAAAGTTTGCGTCAAGTAGAATGCGTAGGATTTTAGAAACGCTTAAGAAATCACCGGGAATGATTCGTGCAGGCCTGTTTCATGCATCCCGGTGGGCTCCAGGCCCAGTAGACACCCCCGATCGATAAAAAGATTTCCCGCCCGAGATAAAAAATTCCCCGCCCGGTCAAAACCGGGCGGGGAATCTTCAGTCCTTTGCTTCTTGCCTTAGTCCTTTGCTTCCTGCGTATTCTTCCGTTCCTGTTCCTTTTCTATTCCGCTTCTTCAGTTTCTCTCCCACTTCCAGTCCGCGACTTCCGGAAGGTCCTGGCCATACTCGTGGATGTAGCTCTTGTGCTCAACAAGCTTGTTGCTCATCTGCTGGTAGAGGTATGCGCCGCGGTTGCCAAGCTGCGGAAGATTGCGGAGTGCGAGCTGAACGAGGTGGAACCGGTCGATGTCGTTCTGCACACGGACGTCAAACGGTGTCGTGATGGTCCCCTCTTCCTTGTAGCCGCGGACATGAATGAGACGGTTGTTATGTCTGCGGTAGGTGAGCTCGTGGATCAGTCCTGCGTAGCCGTGGAAATTGAAGATGACCGGCTTATCCTTCGTGAAGAGCATGTCGTACTCTTCGTCGGTGAGCCCGTGCGGATGCTCGCTGTGCGGCTGAAGCTTGAACAGGTCGACCACGTTGATGAAGCGGATCTTCACTTCCGGAAGCTCCTTATTCAAAATGTCCACTGCCGCAAGTGCTTCGAGCGTCGGGGTCTCGCCTGCGCACGCAAAAACGATATCCGGCTCAGAGCCCTGATCATTCGATGCCCACTCCCAGATGCCAATACCCTGCGTGCAGTGCGTGACTGCTTCATCCATCGTAAGCCACTGCGGGCGAGGGTGTTTTGACGCCACAATGACGTTCACATAGTTCTTACTGCGCAGGCAGTGATCCATGGTCGACAGCAGGCAGTTGGTGTCCGGAGGAAGATAAATGCGGACGACGTCTGCTTTCTTGTTCGCGATGTGATCCATGAAGCCCGGATCCTGATGCGTAAAGCCGTTGTGATCCTGCTGCCAGACCGTCGAGCACATGATGAGATTGAGCGATGCAATCTCCTCGCGCCACGGAAGCTGATTGCAGACCTTCAGCCATTTTGCGTGCTGCGCCGCCATCGAATCGATGATGCGGGCGAAGGATTCATAGGTTGCGAAGAAACCATGACGGCCGGTAAGAAGGTAGCCTTCAAGCCAGCCCTCGCACATGTGCTCGGAGAGCATCGAATCCATGACACGGCCGTAAGGGCTGAGATGATCATCCGTGTCAAGATGCTCGGAGTTCCAGTCGCGGTTCTGCACTTCGAATACAGAATTGAGACGGTTCGAATTCGTCTCGTCAGGCCCAAAGATACGGAAGTTCTTTGCATCATCATTGAGCTTGAAGATATCGCGGACAAACTTGCCGAGCTCGGTCATATCCTGACCGTCCTTGCTGCCATGCTTCTCACCGATGTCAAAGGCGTAATCGCGGAAATCAGGCATACGCAGATCGCGGAGCAGTTTGCCGCCGTTGCCGTGCGGATTCGCGCCGATGCGGTGTTCGCCGGTCGGTGCAAGTGCCGCAAGCTCCGGAAGGAGATGTCCTTCAGAATCAAACAGTTCTTCCGGATGGTAGCTGTGCAGCCAGTCGGAGAGAATCTGAAGATGCTCCGGCTTGTCCATCATGATCGGCACCTGGTGTGCCAGGAAGTTGCCTTCAATACGGTTTCCGTCAACCACCTTCGGACCGGTCCATCCCTTGGGAGTGCGGAGAATGATCATCGGCCATACCGGTCTTGTCGTATCTCCTGTCTCACGGGCATGCTTCTGGATCGCTTTGATGGATTCGATGACCGTATCCATCGTCTCAGCCATCTTGCGGTGCATCGTCATCGGGTCATCGCCTTCGACGAAATAAGGCTCCCATCCGCAGCCGTGGAAGAAATCAGTGATTTCCTCGTGGCTCATGCGGGCAAAAATCGTAGGATTCGCGATCTTGTAACCATTCAGATGAAAAATCGGAAGAACCGCACCGTCGCTCACCGGATTGAGGAATTTGTTGCTCTGCCAGGAAGTTGCCAGCGGACCGGTTTCTGCCTCACCGTCGCCGACGGTGACAGCCGCAATCAGGTCCGGATTATCGAAAACAGCGCCGAACGCATGGGCGATGGAGTATCCGAGCTCGCCGCCTTCATTGATGGAGCCGGGTGTCTCCGGAGCGCAGTGCGACGGCACGCCGCCCGGGAACGAAAACTGCTTGAACAGCTTCTGCATACCCGCTTCATCCTGCGAAATGTTCGGATAAATCTCGCTGTAGGAGCCGTCGAGATAGTCATTTGCAATGTAGAAGTTTCCGCCGTGACCGGGTCCGGAGAGAAGAATGAGGTCAAGGTCATACCGCTTGATGACACGGTTTAAATGAACGAAGACAAAATTCTGTCCCGGAACCGTGCCCCAGTGTCCCACGATCTTTTTCTTGATCATGTCCCATGTAAGCGGTTCCTTAAGCAGCGGATTCTTCAGGAGATAGAGCTGGCAGGCCGAAAGATAGTTTGCGGCGCGCCAATAGCGGTTCATCTTCTCCAGCAGTTCATCGGTGATCGGGCCTTTTTCTTCTATGGCCTGATTCGTGTTTAAATCACTCATGAGTGTCCCCCTTTCAAAGGCTTGAATGAAAATCCAATGCAGAATGAACAGCCGTTTCCGGATGGCTTTTGGAAACATACTTGTCAAAACTATCCGCTACTAGTATATGCCATGCCGATCCTTTTCGGGATAGGCATTATATCCAAAGATTCCGTGATAATCCAAGGCCATCTGCACCCATGCACACCGTCTGTTTCGGGTGTATTATTAGAGTGTATTCGTAAAAACAAAGACCGGCAGGATAAGGCCGGCTGGAATCAATACCAGGTTTCAATCCTAAGACTCAATACCAGGATTCAATACTTAAATTCACCCCGCACCAGCGGAAGGAGGAGACATCATGTGCACGTGTGCGACTTACAAGACAAAAGATCATTACTTCGGGCGCAATCTGGATCTGGAATTTTCCTATCAGGAATCCGTGACAGTCACGCCGAGGAATTTTCCGATTCCGTTCCGTACGAAGGAAACCCTCACACATCATTATGCCCTGATCGGCATGGCGTTTGTGTGCAGCGGTTTTCCTCTTTATTATGATGCAACCAATGAGTTCGGCCTTTCGATGGCAGGCCTCAACTTCCCGGGAAATGGCTTCTTCGGTGAGCCGGAAGCCGACGGGAAGGACAATATATCCCCGTTCGAATTCATTCCGTGGATACTGGGCCAGTGCAAAAACCTTTCCGAAGCCAAAACTCTGCTCGGCAATATTCGTCTCGTGAATATTCCTTTCAGCAGCCAGCTTCCGATCACACCGCTTCACTGGATGATCGCTGATCAGAACGGATGCATCGTTGTCGAGTCCGTCCGGGACGGCCTTCATATCTACGACAACCCGGTCGGTGTCATGACGAACAATCCCACCTTTGACATTCAGCTTTTCCGTCTGAACGACTACCGCGGTGTATCGGCCGCTGCGTCCGAAAATACATTCGCAAAAGGCCTTGATCTCGATGCCTACAGCCGCGGCATGGGCGGAATCGGCATCCCCGGTGATCTTTCCTCCGGTTCACGCTTCGTAAAGGTGGCCTTCACAAAGATGAACTCTGTCTCGGACGACAGCGAGGATTCCTCTGTCAGCCAGTTCTTCCATATCCTCGGCTCCGTCGAACAGCAGCGGGGCTGCTGCGATCTCGGAGACGGGAAATATGAGATTACAATCTATTCCTCCTGCTGCAACATGGATCGCGGTATTTATTATTACCGCACCTACGACAACAGCCAGATTTCAGCAGTGGATATGCACCGTGAAAACCTGGACGGCAGCAGCCT
>Ga0256404_1007423_pt1 | contig 17369 bp, 12 predicted proteins | sample RumenRJG_01DNA_FD_185990 | JGI IMG/M metagenome (GOLD analysis project Ga0256404, IMG submission 185990) | Bovine rumen microbial communities from Lethbridge, Alberta, Canada - RJG_01 | ecosystem: Host-associated > Mammals > Digestive system > Stomach > Rumen | place: Canada: Alberta | collected...
ATGGTTTGTTTGCCAGGATCATTGGCAAAATTAGTGCACTTACCATTCTGCAATACGTAAACTTCATTAACGACAAGCCCATTGGCAGAATTAAGTATGCACTAAATTAATTCCGCCAACAGGTTAAGATGGGGATTTAGAGCCCCTTGATAAGGGGCGGCTATAATGCAGGGATGTACAAATTTGGGAGGAATAAAGAAATAGTTAGGTCTCTTATCCGTAACCCTAGAATCGTCAAAAGCAATGAGGTATGCTGAACTTTTATCATTCTGTATACTCTATAACTGCCAAAGGGGTTCCTGCCGCCAATTAGATGGGAACCCCATCATGGCAGGATCTATTGTCGTATTGCGAAGCAATAGCATTTTAAGATCACTAACGAAGGTGTTATTAGTATCAACGGCATTCAACCAATAGGCAATACAGCAGAGTTGAGCATATAGCGACTCTTCCCTAAAGGTGAAGTTAGTAATCCACTTGTTGGGCATTACTTGTGGTGTAGTTGGCTTCAGAGGGTATGCCCGATTCCATACCCTTGCATGGTGGGCACAATGATTACGCAGCGAGGTCAGACTTTCCAGCCAGCTGGAAAGGAACTTGTGGTGATTCAGTCCAAACTCATGTGCGACATTATGTTTCAGTTGCGACTCATTGAAGTTGTTGAAGAGTTTTGAGAGTTCACCCAACGAAATCACCTCCAGCGTTTTCCAAACAGGCGGCAGGTCTGGATCAGTGTATTTGCGGAAATGTTCACGGATATACTGCTCCTTAGAGCGTCCTACTTCTTTCTTGATGGTTTCGAGGTTGGTCTGGAAACGCCTTTGATTTACAGCCTTTGTTTCATCCATAAACCAGAACGGACCACAAGTTGGGGCAAAGTGTTTGATGACCTTTGATCTGACCGCCACCTCAATAGTCTGAATAGCCTTGAAGAGCAAAGCCTTCAAGTCCTTGTCGAAATAGTAACAAGCCAGCACTTCATCAAATGACTGTCGGGTAGGAATTGGTGAGTATGGTGGTTTGCCTCCAGATGATACCAGTAGTCAGCCAATCGGAAATAGCTGATAGCATCAAGAGCTTGTTCTGCCTTATTGGTATCAGCAATCATCAGACCTCTGCCTTGCAGTGTCTGAATCTGCTGTGCCAGCGTCATGGCCTGTTTGGTATATCTCATGTCTATATACAAAAAATGTCCCGCTGGGTACGCTGTTCTTATGGGAAGCGGGCGGGATTTGTCGGTGTAAAGATAGGCATTTTTCTTTTAACTTCCAAGTTTTTTGAGACATTTCTGCCATTCTTTACCCCAAAACTGGTTTCACAAGGCTTGTGAAAGGTTGTTTTATATTCTTTTTGGGATAAAGCGATACAAATTCCTAAAAATTTCGTATCTTTGCAGTGTTTTCGGAACCGTACCAGTTTGCTGGCTTACTGCCATCGGGAAGTAAGAATGCCGAAGCCCAAGGGTGGAGGCTGCGGGACGGGAACCTATATATAGGAAAGGCGTTACTTGACGCTTTGTGCTTGACGGCTCGGAATCTGGCAGTTCCAAAACTATCTGTCAAAAAACAAAGCAACAATGACGCCCATGGGTATGTTATATCCGACATTGATCTGCAGACAGCCATTGTTGGCTTCGATGCAGTCATAGCCGTTTATATACATATCGGCGTGGGCTTCGGCGTTGCTCGTTCAGACAGATAGGGCGATGCCAGAGCCTCGAGACGTGGGACGAGTGACAGGAGATTCCCACGCTTCTTTTATGTGTAGCCACCAATAACGATTAAACCCCGCCAAGTCCTGGGAGTCTGCTTGGGTATGAACGATAAAAACGACAAGTGGACACTGTACCTAAAATAGTATCGCAAAACCCTTATAGGATTCTTGGCGTGTATGCCAATTCTCCCAAGAGGGACATCGTTTCTAACAAAGGAAAGGCTACAGCCTTCTTAAAAGTTAATAAGCCAGTAGAGAATCCTCTTGACTTGAAAGGAATACTCCCCGCGCCAAATCGTACTCTTGATTTGATGAATGAGGCAGAGGCTCATCTCGCTATCGCTAAGGAGCAAATCAAGTATGCTCAGTTCTGGTTTTTGCAGAAGATGACCCCATTGGATGATATTGCTTTCAACCATCTATTGGCTGGCAATATGGCTGGTGCTAAAGAAATATGGTCGAAGCAGGAGTCTTTGTCATCTCTGCAAAACAAGTTGGTGTGCTACCTGATTGAGAACAAACCTTGGCAAGCCGTTAAAACTGCAGAGAAACTTTATGACAAGTTTGGGGCAGACTATATTCGCAAGGTTGATGCCAATTGTACTCTTCAAATGACTTCCACAGATTTGTTGCACCAGTTTATCGACACCTTAGGAGAAGAAATAGGTATGCAGAAGTTGCTGAACTATGATCTGGGAGCAGAAACAAAAGCCTACATCAGCAGTCAGACCATTGGCCCGCTCATCAATAAGATTTCTGCGGAAGTTGAAAAGACAAAAAAGGTTGACCGCAAAGACCCCAAGGCACGTATAGAGGCTGCAAGGAAACTAGTGACAAACACCAAAGAGCCTTTCGGCCAGCTCAAGAACATTCTTCCGGCTACCGACTCTCAGTATCAGATGATTGCTGATAAGCTAGGATTGGAGATACTGCAATGCGGTATCGATTACTTTAATAATTCTAATGACGATGATGCTCCACACACAGCGATGAAGATGCAAAAGTATGCACAATCTGTAGTAGTGGGGTCGTTAGCAAAACAACGTTGCGATGAAAATGTAAAGATTCTCCAAAAGATTATTGACAGCCTACCTCCGAAGGAGATAATCAGAGAAGATAGGGCGATAAGGAAGGAACTGGAAAAGTACACAAAATTGCCTGATAAAATAAGTTATGCAATTACGCTGTTAAACAATACTAAACCTTATTTGCAAACTATAAAGAATAAACTGGGTGTAGGCAATAAGGCGTATTTGGATTTGTCAACTCTTGTGATTAACAATGCTTTGCATAATGTGATAGAAGAGGTAAATGCAGCTCAAAACAAGAACTCTTCTGATACTTTAGCCTCTTGTCTTCGAGAAGCATGGAAAGCGATTGTCATTATGGATAGTTTTGACATGGATGCTAATACAAAGAAGACAAGATATATTCCGAACAGGAATACGCTTAAAGATTTATGTGATAACCTTTTGCCTCCAAGCGGAACGGAGTCATATCTGAGAAGCATTGATTATGCTATCCAGAATTTCAAAGGTACTATTAGCGGGAGGAGCTATAGTAGTGGCGGAGGAAACAGTAGATTTCCTTGGCTTGATACCGTTACTATAGATCAAGAACTAGATTTCTTGGGTAATCGAAATTCTACAAAGAAGATAGATGCTGTTATGACACTGCTGAGAGATACAAAGCAACCTCTTTTGAATATCAAAGAAAAAACATCAAGTAGTAATGATTTTTACTCAAAGCAATCCACACGTGTTGCATCAATAGCTTTAAATACCATCATAGAAGTTGTAAATAGTGCGCAAAGTGACCCCTTGCTGAGTTATCACTTACAGATGGGACAAGGTGGAGAATTTAAAACACTTATGAGAAAATGCTATGATGCCATAGGGCTAATTGACGATATGGATGTTTCTTCTGATTTTGCAAGACATTATAGGCCCAATAGAGAGACGATAAGAAAGATATGCGTGAATATTGGTGTCATTAATGATTTCGGTGGCAGCGGCGAAGGTTGTGCCATCACTCTATTTACAATATTAGCAACAGCTGCAATGAGCGTTTACTGTATAATTTCAATCTTATAAAGAATGAGAAAAATTATTATTCTGTTATTCACATTATTAGCCATAAACACTTATGGCTATACAAGTGACTCTCTAAAGATTGTCACTCTACAAAGAGAAGTGGGCAATTTGAAGTCTACTATTTCCAGACTTCAACAAGAAGACGGGAGGTTGCGAGGTTTGTATCAACAACAATCGAATGAATTGGACAGCTTGCGGGCGAATCAACAACAGCAAACAGAGAATGTCAAAACTCTGGAAAATAAGATTGGAGCCGACATTTCTGATGCCAACCAGAAGATTGACAATAATGTTAGCACACTGTCTGAAAGTATCAATAGTCGTACTTGGCTTGGGGCATTAGGCATTCTGATAGCCATAGGTCTGCTGGCTTGTGCCTATTATATATTAAGGAGAAAGATTAGCAGCGGAACCACAACGATTGACAAGATTCGCTCAGCCCAAGAGGGACTTGAAACAGCACAGAAGGCTATGCAAGAAGAATCGGTGAAATTGGACAGCAAGTTGGTGGAATTACTTGATAAACAAATAAATAGTTCCATAAAAGAAAACAAAGATCAAAAAGTTGACCATTCTTTTGCCTTGAAAGTTGGTGATGAAATTGCCAAGATAGAAACTAACTTGTCGAAAATGGATCCTGAAGTTAAAGGATACAGGCAACTTAAACAAGCTTTGAAAAGAATCAAGGACAATTTCAATGCTCATGGATATGAGATTGTTGAGTTGTTAGGACTCGATTATAACGATGGCATGCCGTTTGAAGCACAATTTGTTCCTGATGAAACACTACCCGAAGGCAAGCGGGTCATTTCTGGGATTACCAGGCTTCAGATAAACTATAACGGAGAGATGATACAGTCAGCAAAAATTACAGTCAGACAAAACATATAAACATATACGATTATGGCAAGACATAAAATTGATTATGGTATTGACTTGGGAACGACCAACTCTGCCATTGCGAGAATGGAAAACGGCGAACCTGTCATAAAGAAGACACGCCAGCCACAGAATGACACTCTTCCCTCTTGTGTGTATTTTGCACAAGACAAAAAAGGGCAGAAAAGTGTAAGAGTAGGATTGAAAGCAAAGACAAGTATTGCCTCAGATTATATTGAGGCCATAAAAAAAGGTACTCAATCTGAAACTTATGGCTATATAGAGTTTAAAAGAGAAATGGCTCGTGATACCATTTTCAGAAACTCTCACATGAAGAAAGATGGATACACCCCTATTGAGCTTTCAGCAGAAGTTTTGAAAGAGTTAAAATCAATCATCAATGATGAAGAGGTTAATGCAGTAGTGGTTACAGTACCTGCAAAATTTAATGTCAACCAAAATGATGCAACGAAGAAAGCCGCTGAGATTGCAGGATTCCATCAATGCGAGTTACTTCAAGAGCCAATCGCAGCATGTTATGCATACGGTGTGTCAAGTTCGCAAAAGAATGGTTTCTGGTTGGTATTCGACTTTGGCGGTGGAACTTTTGATGCTGCTCTTGTAAGAGTGGAAGACGGCATAATGAGTATTGTTGATACTGAAGGAAACAACTGGCTCGGAGGAAAGAACCTTGACGAAGCTGTTATCAACAACATTCTCATTCCAAGGCTAAAAGAAACTTACTCTTTGGATTCTATCTTTGCAGAAGAATGGAAGGCTAAGACACTGCGAGAAGCCCTCAAAGCTGTAGCAGAAGAACTGAGAATCGACCTCTCGTTTGACGAACATACAGATTTCTCCGCATACGACCGCGATATGGATTTCGGAGAAGATGACAATGGAGAGTCTATAGAGCCCGACTTTAGCGTAACACGACAAGAACTTTCAGATGTAATAACTCCCATTTATCAGGAGGCTGTTGACTTCTGTAAGAAACTATTGAGTAGAAACAATCTGACAGGAGCCGATTTGGCTTCTCTTATCCTTGTTGGAGGCCCAACATTATCCCCGATAGTGAGGGAGATGTTAAGAAAACAAATCACAGATAAGGTTGACACCAACGTGGACCCGATGACGGTAGTCGCACGTGGTGCTGCCTTGTATGCATCAACAATAGATATTAGCAAGGGAACAGGTCCAGAACCGTCAATTGGAAGTCAACTTGTTAAATTGAATGTTGGCTATCAAGCTGCAACTGTGGAGGATAGTCAATGGGTTAGTGTTTCTTTGGATAGCGGCAATAGCATTGAAGAGGTGCAGATTGAATTTGAGCGTTCAGATAAGGCTTTTATTTCTGAAAGGATTGATGTTGACAAACAGGGAAATGTGATTGAATTACATTTTCAAAAAGGAAAGCCGAATGCATTCGCCATTAACTGTTATGGTAAGCAAGGGAAAATTGAATGTTTCCCGTCTGAGATTACAATTATACAAGGTGCAGCCATGAGTAGTGCAACACTTCCTTATGATATTGCTATTGGGATTTGGAATCATGAAAAGGAAAAGGCTGTCATTGAACCTATCAAAGGATTAGAGCGAAATAAGCCATTGCCTGCAACAGGAGTTGATAATGAGCGCCACACGTTGAAAGACTTACGTCCAGGGAATCCTAATGATGTGCTTGTTATCCCTATTTATCAGGCAGATGAAGGAGGAAGAGGCAAATCTGTTTTGTTCTATGACCAAGTGTGTGAAGTTGCTATTAATGGTGAAGAAGTTGATCAATTTATTCCTGCAGGTAGCGATGTCCACATTACGTTAAAGGCAGACAGGTCACAAATGATGTTTATGGAAGTTTATTTCCCTGCATTTGATTTTACTATTGCGAAAGCCGTTGATACCAGTGGTACACTTGAATATGGAAAGAAACAATTTGAAAATGATATGAACGATGCTTTAGAACAGGCAAGGTCTCTAGAGTTGGAAGGTGTCAACGTAATAAGGATACGAGAAGATTTGTTAAAATTGAAAGAAGAGTCACATAATAGTGATGACTGGATGAAATTACGTGATAGACTGCGTTTAGTCAGACGTGATATGGACGATTTAGACGCTTCTACTGAATGGGAGAGGCTAGAAAAGGATTTGCGTGAGTCTTTTGATTTGTTAGAGAGAACAAATAAAGACTTGGGCAATGATCGCTCTTCCGAGATAGTCAAGCAACTGCATTCACAGATAGATAGTGTTATTCGCTCTAAGAATGTTGCTACAGGACAAGAACTGCTTGATCAAGTAAATGCCTTGCAATATCAATTAGCTCGTGTACATTATTATATACATTGGATTATTGACTGGAACAAGGACTTTGCTTCTCAGCCATGGAGAGATTCAAGAAGAGCAAGAGAACTTGTCAATCAAGGGATGGCTATTATAGGAAATCTGCCTACAGCAGAAAAACTTCATCCTATTGTAGGTGAGTTAATTAATTTGCTACCAGAAGGAAAGGTTCCACAAGGCCCAGATGGCCCAGGTCTTGACTAAAATAGAGTGTTTTTTATTAGGAGGACATTGATAAATGAGTAAAAGAGTTGATGCAACTATTACTTGCCCAAAGTGTGGCAAGCAATACCCTGTCAAGTTGTACAGAACGATTTGGGGTGAATATGAAGAGAATCGTCATTTGGTCATGAACGACCAAATTAATGTAGCGAAATGCCCCCATTGCGGATTCTCGTTCAAGGCACCATATCCGTTTATGTATGTTGACATAAAGGCAAATTTTGCGGTTTGGTGGGAACCACAACATGATCCTGGTGTTGATTCAGATACACAAGGGTTTGCAAGAATGTTTGGTGAAAAAAGCTTTTATGCAACAGCACCAAGAGTACAGGATTGGGAGGAGTTTAAGCGAACCATCAATCGATATTATAGTGGGGAACTCGTAGGAGGACCTGTTGAGAGAATGAACTTCGGTATAGGATCCACCCCCAAAGGAGGATGCTTAGGAGTTTTATTACTTATAGTTATATTAGGTTTCGGGGCTTTTATGATTTTATAAGATGTTTCTATTTCGGAAAGGACAAACAATTGACAACCACTATACAGTGGTGTTTCCGCATAAGGAAGGGTATTATGCGGAAACCTATCGTGTTAGAGATGCAAGTGGGAAACTGCGATTCTTGAAATTGATATATTACTCGAAGTTACAGTATTCCCAGTTCGACAAAGATGGCAGCATTGTTGAGGCGGAAGTAGCTAAGACACTAAATCATCCCAATGTCTGTAAGTATGTGGATAGTGGGAAATTGATTGCCAATGGGCAGCAATTGGCCTATATCGTGACAGAGTTCGTAAGTGGTGAGACGTTAGACAAACGGATAGCTCGTGAAGATTTGAGCGTCTATGATATTAAGCGGGTGGCAAAGGCTTTGCTATCTGCTCTCCAATATCTTCATACACAGAGTACACCGATAATTCACAATGAGGTGACTATCCAGAACCTGATGCTTGACCTGTCTGGCACACTGGATGAACTAAAACTGATAGACTTTGGCTATGCCCGATTCCTAAACCAAGAGCCTGCCAAGCCAAACTTGAAGCAACTCAATCCTTTCTATATGGCTCCAGAGCGGCTAAATGGGGTGAGTTGTGTGCAGTCTGATTTATTCTCTGTTGGCGCGGTTCTTTATCAACTGATATTTGATGAACTGCCTTGGTTCTTTGATGCTTCAAGAATGAGTGAGCAGCAGATAGTAGAGAGACTACAAGTAGAAAGAGGACATCCATTGCGAATGCCCAACATCGATATGTTTGAGTTAGATGAACAACTGCTGAATATCATCAATAAAGCAACACAGAACGATGTGCAAGACCGTTTCCAGACAGCACAGGAAATGATGGATGCGATTGACGGTAAAGTCAAAGTGGAAATTACAAACAGAACTAACAGTACAGCATCCACCAAGGAGTCTCAGAAGAAAGTCAAACGTGGTAATGGTTTTGCAGATGTAGCAGGAATGACAGAACTTAAAGAGCAACTGCAATCAGATGTGATTGACTTGCTGCAAAATCCTGAACAGGCAAGAGAATTAGGTCTTAGCATTCCTAACGGATTGCTATTCTATGGGCCTCCAGGATGTGGTAAGACCTTCTTTGCTGAGAAGTTTGCTGAAGAAACAGGTTTCAATTATCAGTATGTCAGAGGTTCTGATGTGGCTTCACCCTATATCGATGGTGGAAAAGGCAAGATAGCAAACATCTTTAACGAAGCAAGACAAAATGCGCCTACTATTCTTTTCTTAGACGAAGTGGATTCTCTGATAAGAGATCGTAGTGCTCACAATAATGCTACGACGGCAGGAGCGGTGAACGAGTTCCTGACTCAATTGAATAACTGTGGTGAAGATGGTGTTCTTGTGATAGCGGCGACTAACAAACCAACAGATATTGACGAGGCTGCATTACGCGCAGGTAGATTGGAGTTGAAATACTACATTCCTCAACCTGATAAGGAAACAAGGAAACGGATGTTTCAAATAGGCATTGCTAAACGCAACTATGACTTTGGCATCGACTATGATTTATTGGCTGAGAGGACTGAGAACTATGTCTCCGCTGATATTAGTCTTGTGATTGATACTGCGGCTCGCCTTGCTTTCAGAAGAAAAATAGGAAAAATAACAATGAATCTGCTTGAAGAGGCTATCAGTCAGGTTAAGCCAAGTTTGACATTGGAGCAAATCAAACGTCATGAGGATATTCGTGACAAATTTATGGGAGTAAAGAAAAATGATGAACGGCGTAAAATAGGATTTTGAGTATGGAACAGAATGAATTATTGTTAAGAACAGCTTTTGCCTGTATGTCATGTGATGGCGATATCGCCACTGAAGAAGTCGAACTTATCAAGCAGATGTCGAAAGAGAAGCACTTGTTTGGTGAGATTGACATTGACAAAGAACTGGATACGCTGGTGAAAGAAATCAATCTCAAAGGAAAAGGTTTCTTAAAACAATATCTGACAAGTCTGGCAGAAGAGACTTTGACAGAAGAACAGGAACTAAAAGTGGCTGATGTCGCAGTTCAAACTATACGAGCTGACAATAGAATCGAATATAGCGAGATTAAATTTTTCAAGGTGCTTCGTTCAAATCTAAAGATTGTTTCAGACGAGACACTTCTTGAAAAGATTGATGGTATTGATGAAAACTATCTTGCTCAGGATATTCAGGCTGGTTATCTACAGATGTATGATGACTATTTTAACACGATAGAGCTGCCAAAATTTGAAATAGGGAAGATTCGATTGGATTCGTGAAACAGGTCTATCTCATCCTTGCAGTATTGATGCTGCTATGCTTGGCACCGATGCCATATGGGTATTTCCAGTTGGTGCGATTTGTGGCGATGGTGGTATTCGGTTTGATGGCATACCAATACTATTGTCGCAATAAGACCATTGCGGCTACTACGTTTAGCGTACTTGCATTGCTGTTTCAACCGATATACAAGATTGCATTGGGACGTGCTACATGGAATGTGATTGATGTAGTGGTTGCCGCTTTGCTCATTGGACTGTTTGTATTGGAGAAGCAGTTGGAAAAGAAGACCGCAGTTAACTATCAGCCGCTACCACCCCAAGATCAGATAAAGATCGAGGATAATACGATTGAGTTCAAGTTAGACGCCAAACTATCACCCAAGGAACTAGTGTATGTAGCCAGCGAAGAGGATAAAACATTATCGGAACTGTTTGAGAAACATCCAGAGGTATTGGAAGGTTGGGGACAGATGATAGGTTTCCATATCATCTATCTGCCGCTGCTGATGAAGAAACTAAGAGACAAGCAAGTACTTCAATACAGGGCTCCATATCTCAACGATGTAGAACTTTCGGATATATCCATTGGGAATAACTTTCTGCTTCAGTATCTAGAGAACCCTTCTGACAAGGAAAAGATAAAGCAAGGATTCATTCGGACTGAGGATATACACCGAGGGAGGGACGGAAAGGATAAAGCCACAAATCGTTTCTATCCATTGTCATCGAAGAGTGGAGAGCCTTTGGCTGACCAACTCCATAGGATAGGTAAGCAAATTGCAATAGAAAAAGAACGGCATGACAGACTTCTTGAAGGCTCGACTCAAAGTTATGATGAATGGGGAGATGCCGAATGCGATTCTGCCAATTTTGCTGATGATAACTTTAGCCCAGAGGAGCAAGAAGAAACCATTAGCGTACTAATGGAGGAAGTACGAGAGCGAATCAGCAAGTTGCGCCAGCGTGGTATTGCAGAATATCTTTTGGAACAGTTGATTCACCCAGACAACCGCTTAAGCCGTCTTGTTATTACAAAAGATTGGCGTATTCTTCTGCCTGACTACAACAACATGGAGATTAAGATGGAACCACTGGTAAAGGCTGTCTATCTGTTGTTCCTTCGTCACCCAGAGGGGATAACATTCAAGCAGTTGCCAGACTATCGGGAAGAACTAACGAGAATCTATAATCAGTTAAAGCCATCAGGATTGACAGACAGAGCAATACAGAGTATAGAGGATGTGACAAATCCCATACTCAATTCTATCAATGAGAAGTGTGCCCGCATCAGGGCCGCCTTTGTCGGGCAGTTTGATGAATATATGGCGAAGAGTTACTATATAGATGGACTACGTGGAGAGGCAAAGAAGATAGCATTGCCAAGAAACATTGTGACTTGGGAGTAAAATTATACTTTCACAAGGCTTGTGACAAAACAGATATCTCTATTTGAGAATAATTTTGTACCTTTGCAGTCGATATGTACACAATAATATGAAGAAGTTTATATTTGGCTTTGCCGCTCTTATTCTCATTGGGATTGTTGTCATGTCCCTTCCCAAACAAGGGAATAAGGATGGTAAGCAAAAGGCGGTAACCGTAGAAGACAGTGTTGATGACGATAACTGGTTCTATATCGAGACATTATCCAATAAGGACATCTATTTCAAGGCAGACACATCGCTGCCTGACAATCCTGTTATCAACGATATGGTGGATGTTGCCAACGGTTATGCCATACTGAGGGCAGCATATTGTGACGCAGAATTATGGTTCAGGTTTGGCGAGGTAGTCAATGATACAATAGGACTGCTAAAGACCAATGTCATCAAGGATAGAGGTATGAGGGCAGCAGCGGAACAGTACGTTAAGACGCTTGTGAGCATCTTGCCAAGAGATACTGCCCTATGGAATCAGGCGGATTCCGTGCTATGGGATCATGTGTGGTCTGCCTATAAGGCATTTGCCGACAAACTATCGAGCCGATTTGCATTGAACCATTACGGACAGATTGCAGAGAGGGACGTTGAGAAGTATATGGATATTAAGCAGTTCATTCCACACTATGACTCAGTCTGTAACCTGCGAAAGATACAATCAGAAGAGAGTAACAGCTATCTGAAAAGGATGTTGTATGAGACCAGTAGTTTTGACAAGGAATGTCTTTTCACTATTGAGATCGCCCACCAGAATCGGCACGAAGAACCACATCCCGCTATCCCGTTGTTGGAACATCTGATGATGAAGGGTAAGTTCTCACGCTATCTGCATGAGGTTTGGCGGACATGGCGTGTTCTTAAGCAGGTGGCGGAAAGTCCATCCCGTGACGGTATGATTCTGAATCTGGAGTACAATCAGATGCGCTACCGTTGCCTAAACACTATCCTCAAGCAAATCGTCAAGAATCCCCAAGACATCTATGCAATCAATGACTTCTGTTTCTTGGCGACCTACGACAATATTACCCGCTATAGCGAATATATGTTTGGGAACTCAGCCCCATTGGAGCACATGATGCTGTTTCCAGAGATACTTGAGGATGCCGATGAAGAAAATGAAGACAAAGGTGAAACTGATGGTTAGAAATTGTGAGTAGTATCATTTTGCGCCGTCATTTCATGTTTTTGCGACAGCTTTTCAGGCACTTTCCCCTCATTGTCGCAAAATGCGAAGACAGTCGCATGTAATCTTCGAAAAAAGGAAGAAAAAAGATGGAAGCTGCCGTTCGCCTGCCTATCTTTGCAACAGAAACAACAAACGACAGGCAACCTGTCACAGTATGAACCCTTTTAAAAAAGTACAATTATGAAGACGATGTGTTTGACCCCGATGACTGTCGACCTGAGCCAGGACCAGGTCAAAGTTCAAGACTATTGTCCAAACTCCTAAACTCCCCAAATAGTTCAAGGCAGGAAGCCCCCTCCATCTCCCCCAAAAGGGGGAGAGCTTGGTTACTCCACAAGCCGGCAAGCCTCTCCAAACGAGTGGAGAGCTGAGAACGGAGAGGTATGATTACCTTTGGTATTGTCCATACTCCCAAACTTCTAAACTCCATAACTCCCTTAAAAAAGAAGGTTTAAGAGGCGGAGTATTGTCTACACTCCTACACTCCCACACTCCTACACTCCTAAAACTTATCACTTGTCACTTGGACTAGCTCCCAAACTCCCTAAATAGTTCCAGGTTTAAAATGACCTACAGAATCTGTCGTTCTGAATGATCTCGATAGTTTTTTCCTTCCCTCTTGAATGTACACTCCGCGTTGAGGCTTGCGCACGAGCCGTTGACCCTTCATGTCGTACATGTTGGAACGACCGTTGCGATAGGATGATGGAGTGCGCTTCGCCGATGATATGCCCGTGGTGGGTGTGGCCTCCAGTTGGTAGTTGCCGAGCGGCTGATAACCCAGATCTTCCATCAGCTTGTCCCAGGCGGCCGGCAGTTCGATGGTGGCGGTAGAGAAACCGCCGCCCGGCATGGTTTGTATCTTGTTGCGCGAGGCATCGCCGGTGATGAGGAAGGCCGTGGCGCCTTTTTCCATGGTCGGAATGGTGACCATGGTCGATTCGGGGGAGTCGTACCACACGGGCATGGGCGTCTCCTCGGCGCCCTCGGTGCTTCTGATATGCCCGAAATACTGTTGGAAGGTATGCTCGCCATCGTCCTTGCGGCTGCCGGGATTGGCGTAGTAGTTGGCGAAAGCCCGTTCGTAGGCCGAGCGTCGCGAGTTGGTGATGAGCACATCCTCCAGGGCGTCGAGCGTGGGATATCCGTTGGCCAGGATGCCGGCCACCGGCTCGGTGAGCAGGACGACACGGTTGGTGAACTGCTTGCCGCTGCCCACGGCAAACTGGCAGCGCTCTGAGATGTCCCATGCCAGCAGCTGCATCACCTTCTCGGGGTCGGTGGTCGATGGTGCCATGTTGTTGCCCCACATCAGTGCCGAGGCCAGCGTCACGGTATTGTCGTTGATGGCGTAGCCCTGTTGTTCGTTCCAGGTCTGCCATCCCACCCGTTTGCAGGCTTCCTCGTCTTCCACGAGGCACCATGGCTGCAGGTAGCCGAAGGTGCCCATGCGGCTCTGTCCCACGTAGTAGCCTGCCAGGTTCATCATGGCCAGGTTCATGAACCGGCTGATGGCGGTGTTGGCCTCGCCGTTGATCTCGCCCTGACCGCTGCTGATGCCCAGCTGGCGGGCCACCGGACCGTTGAGCCATGAGTAAGGCGCCCATGCGTGTGTGCTGCCCAGTGTGCGACGGAAATTACCCCCTGCCATTGCCTTGGTCATGGCCATGAGGATGGGCATGTACTCGGGTTTGCAGCCGGCCATACAGGCATTGACGGCCACATGCCAGGTGGTGGTGTTGCGGTAGGCTGCCGGCAACACGGCGATGGTTTCGTTCCATGGATGATCGGTGTAGTCGAGATATTTCATCACCTTCTCGAACACGGGCGGGTTGAAGGGTGCACCGTCGCTCCATCCCATGGTCTTGAAGTAGGCATAGATCTCGTCGATGGTGCCATGATACACATCGTCGGTGATGCCCTGTGCACCCTCGCTGGCGGCATATTCCTCCTGGGTGATAGGGGAGGTGAGGGCGGTCACGATCTGCGGCCACGTCACCTCGCGGGTGTTGCGTATGAGCTGCTCTTCGGTATGGGTGGCAAAGGCACCCGGATAGACGGCCACCCTCAGCACCGGCACACCGTTGTTGCGGGCTGTATAACGGGCCTGTTGGTCGAATCCGGGGGCAGTTACGATGACTGCCGGGATGCCCAGTTTCTCAGCCACGATGCATGAGCCCGTCTCTTTCGGAGTGCAGATGCCGCAACCGCCGTTACCGGCAATGACCGCGTCTACCTTCAGGTCGATGAGGCGCTGGCGGAACACCTCTGTCGACTGGCGTGTGATGCCCGGGGCAGGGTATGGCCCGGCGATGGGCAGTTCGTCGTAGAGGATAATGTTGGCTGTGGGGTAACTCTCCAGAATCAGTCGTTTGAGTTCGGGGTGGGTGATGTTATACATGAAATCCTCGCCCACGATGGCGATGGTCTTACCGTCGAGGGTCGACAGGCGCGGTGCCATCTCGATGGGTTCGAAGGTAGAGAAACCCACCGGACTCACTACGTTGAAGGTGGCAATGCCGGTACTGCCGGCAGAGCAGGAGTCGTTGCACTCGAACCGGTCGTCCTGGGCGTAGCTGCTGAGCGAGAGCAGAAAGAAGAAAACGGTTATAATAGGTCTCATAGGTAAAGTGTGGAAGAATGGATAGTGATAGATGCTGTATACTAAATAGATGGGTTTAACGCGGAGAAGTTTAATCGCAAACAACGCTTTTTCATGTCTTCCCATGAGAGACATGATTATTCGTGTTGGTCAGCCATTCAGGGGTGCTCGTGCAGGTCCGCTATTCGGGGATGCGTTAACAGGTGTAACTTTTTTCGTCATTTTTATTTGCTTTGTTCGTAATTTTTCTTATCTTTGCAAAAGTAATAACTAAAACAGACCTCTTATGAAACTAATGAAAACACTGGTGGCCCTGATGATGGCCCTTTTCTGCCTGCCTGCTGTGGCTCAACAGGCATCTTATGCGAAGTATACCAGCGGACTGCCGTTCCGTATGACCGAGGTGAAGGCCCCCGTGATTCCTGCCAATCAGGTGTCGCTCAGCGACTATGGTGCCAAGGGCGACGGCCTGGCCTTGTGCACCGAGGCCTTCCAGAAAGCCATTGTCGACCTGAGCGGTCGTGGTGGTGGCCACCTGAACGTGCCGCAGGGCGTGTGGCTGACAGGCCCCATCAAGCTGCAGAGCAACATCGACCTGCACCTGGAGAATGGCGCCATCATTTTGTTCTCTGGCGACATCAGACTCTATCCCGTCATCGAGACCGTCTACGAGGGGGGTAAGCGCATGCGCAGCATGTCGCCCATCACGGGCACCGGACTGACCAATGTGAGCATCACGGGTCATGGTGTCATCGACGGCAACGGAGCATGCTGGCGCCCGCTGAAGAAAGAGAAGGTGACCGAGAGCCAGTGGAAGAAGATCACCGGCGACGGTGGTGTGTTCCCACGGCCCACTATGTGGTATCCCTCTGAGGAACGCGTGAACACCCGTCCGGTGATGGTTCATCTGGAGAACTGCAAGAACGTGCTGCTGCAGGGTGTCATCTTCCAGAACTCGCCCGCCTGGAATATCCATCCGCTGATGTGCGAGAACCTCATCGTCGACGGCATCACAGCCAAGAATCCGGCGTATGCTCAGAACGGCGACGCCATCGACGTGGAGTCGTGCAAGAATGTGCTCATTGTCAACTCGACCTTCGATGCCGGCGACGACTGCATCTGCATCAAGAGCGGCCGCGACGCCGAGGGACGCCAGCGCGGCATGCCCACCCAGAATGTGGTGGTGAGCGGTTGCACGGTGTTCAACGGTCATGGTGCCTTCGTGGTAGGCAGTGAGATGAGCGGCGGCGTGAAGAACATCATGGTTCGCGACTGTCAGTTCATCGGCACCGACGCAGGCCTTCGCTTCAAGAGCTGCCGCGGCCGTGGCGGTGTGGTAGAGAAGATCTACATCCAGGACATCTCGATGTTCAACATCCTGGGCGATGCCATCACTTTCGACCTCTACTATGGCGGCAAGTCGGTCATCGAGGCCCGCGAGGACGGTACCAAGGTGAACAACATCGAACCGAAACCGGTGGATGTTACCACCCCTGAATTCCGCGATATCAGCATCAGTCGTGTGAACTGTCATGGTGCCCGTCGTGCCATTTTCTTCAACGGACTGCCCGAGAAGCCCATCAGCAACGTCACCCTCACCGATATTAATATCGTGGCCGACGAGGGAGCCGACTATTTCAACTGCCAGAATGTGGTGAAGAAAGATGTCACCGTGAATATTCCCAAGAGCAAGGGCAACGACAAGACGGTCACTCCGCTCTGATGTCCTCCGGTGTTTTTAAAGAGAGATGATCGATAGTATTGCGACAGCCCGTCACCAGACGTTTTCCTCGTTGGTGACGGGCTGTTTTTTAGTTGCCGACGAGTGGGGTTGCCATTGATTGATAAATGAGGTTGCAATTAGTTGACAAATTAGGTTCTAATTAATGCCTAATTACATTGCAATTAATGCCTAATTAGAGTGTAATTAATGCCTAATTAGAGTGTAATTAATGCCTAATTGACTTTTCCTGATTTCACTAGACACTTTTTCTCTTCATTAGCTGAAACAGTAGACGGATGTTTTTTGTCGTACTGCCCCAATAGACACAAGCGAAAAAGCTGTGCTGTTTTTGTTGACACTTCTGTCATGCTGGACACGCAGAGCCCGGGCTGGCTTGTTCGGCAAAACTGGATG
>Ga0256404_1007424_pt1 | contig 17369 bp, 2 predicted proteins | sample RumenRJG_01DNA_FD_185990 | JGI IMG/M metagenome (GOLD analysis project Ga0256404, IMG submission 185990) | Bovine rumen microbial communities from Lethbridge, Alberta, Canada - RJG_01 | ecosystem: Host-associated > Mammals > Digestive system > Stomach > Rumen | place: Canada: Alberta | collected...
CTATCAGGCGATGGCTTTTCATGCGTGTGACAGGATTCGAACCCGCGGCCTTCTGGTCCGTAGCCAGACGCTCTATCCAGCTGAGCTACACGCGCATAATCCCTGCTGCCATAACCGGCAACAGAGATTATTCTACCCACATAGATCTGTTTTGTCAACCAGAAAATGAGAACAAACGATGGCACCAGAAAATGAGAACAGACGATGGCAATCGATGGCACCGTTTATTTTCTCTTCATTCTGATCAATACCAATCCCATGAGAAGTACTCCGGAAGCCAGCATTATTCCAAGATACAGCAGGATCTGGGTATTATCCCCCGTGTCAGGCATAGGATTTGCCGCAGAAACTGTACCTCCCTTTGTCGATACCACGTTCTCCGTCTGTGTTACCGGCGTCTGTCCTTCCGGCGCCTGGTTGCCAGTCAGATTTGATGTATCTCCAGAATGTCCGTTGACATCCCCGCTGCTTTGATTCGTCGGATTGTCTGCTGCCTTCACGCGAACGTTTTTAACTTTCAGAACAGGCACATTCTCCTGATCCACAGAATATTCAATTAAACTGTTCTGCTCCGGTTCTACAAGCTTACCGTCTTTAATGGTAAATTCCGCTGTCTTTTGTGAAATCTCATACCCATCCGGTGCATTGACCTCTGTCAGAGTATACTTCCCATTGATCAGGTTGCTCAGCTTCAGACCATTGCTGCCAACTGTAAATGTTCCCTGATCATTTCTGCCAATTACTTCTTCGGAAGTGACAAGTTTTGGCTGCTCGGTATCAGCAGGCTGATAGAAAATCTGGAATTTCGCACCATTCAGAGTGCTGCCATCTGCCGCATCAATCTTGAATATCCACAAATCGCAGGTCTGCAGAACCAGTTTAACCCGAACATTCTGTGTGGCATCTCTTGCTATTGTCCCGGAAGCAGCTGTTTCCCGCTGATCCGTTGTTTCATACGATACTGTATAGAAACGATTATACTTTTCGGCGTCGACCCGGAAAACATTTCCCGCAGGCAGATGAGAAACCGTAATCTGATCGCCATCCTTCATGGAAAGGATTGCTGTCCCATGATGGAAGTCAGCGCTTTCTGAATTATCTGCTCCGTTTGAAAGTGCAGAAACTCTGCTCAACAATGATCCCAGCCGGCCAGCAAATTTACCTGATCCCTCGACATTGGAATATGGAAAGTTTCCATCAAGAGAATCGATTATCAGGGAAATCTCATAATTTTCATCATTGCCTGATAACTCATCATATAAAGGAGACTTACCCTCAACATCGAGCGATACAGACAGATTTCCGGAAGCTTTAATGAGCCCGCAGTCATAAATGTTTCTGTTGGCAGAATTTTTATCAGGCGTAACGGTGACAGATGCCTTACTTGTGTCATCCTTCTCCGCCTGCATACTCATACTATTCTCTTCCGCTCCGATGTACGGGGAAAAGTCAACATAAACATCAGCTGCCGTAGAATCTCCCGTATCCGGTTTTGGATTCGTTACGACAACCTTGCAGTTATCCTTCCATCCGCTTGCCGCCGTTCCATCCAAAAGCCCATCAAATCGGTACTTACCTTCTTTATCGGTGTATTGATTGTTCACGCGAAGAACAGGGTGATCTGGATCCGTGATATCGTAGAGCTGAACATGAGCGCCAGATATCGGCTGCTCAGATTCCTGCCTTCTTCCATCGCCATTCGTGTCTTCCCATACTGTTCCTTCAATATAACCAGGAACAAGCATAGCGGCTACAGATTCACCTGTAACCCAGGTTGTACCGGAGGTATAGGTCCGGCTGAAATATGTCTGCCACGTATTCACCGTATACATCTGCTCCGCGGCTGTATGGGCAGTATCTACTGTCAGATCGAAAATAAAGTCCGCATCATCTCCGTTGTCAATCGTCTTGTGATCTTTATCACCAACCCACTCGACTTTTACAAAATTAACGTCATTCCAATCCTTCTGTGTCCAGGAATCTGTAGAATCCTGATCTACCCATGAATAATTGCCCCAGTTTTCGTATTTGGAAGAAGGCTGTGCTTTGCAGTAGGATACCTTATATCCGGAAGGAACCTTTATTGCGCCTTTTAAACTCATGCTGTAATGAAAGGGTCCTTGCGGGCTTAATATATCTCCCCAATCTTCCGATTCTTTGGGGATGGGAAAATATGCTGTCATTCCGCTCACCGACAGCGAAGAGTAATTTCTGACTTCCAGTTTGTAATCCGAATCTGCGTACATGCGCATTACGGTGTTATTGCCATCATATTCTTTCCCGTTATATTCACGCCAGAAGCTGTTTGTTTCATCCGACTGTTTTGCAGCTGATTTAACCTCCAATCCCTCCGTCGGGGTCAGAATAAAACCATTCATTCTCCCAAGGTGCTTTTGGTCCGGCTGATCCGTCAGGTGATAGATATCTGCAGATCCCTGGACGCTCCACCAGCCTCCGTCGCTATAGGTGACCCTGGAAAGATCATCTCCAGAATGGAACTCCACCCAGGAGACATCTGAATACGTGCCCGTAGGATCGGAAATATTCGGTGAAAAATCATAGGTCAGCCAGACACCCTGAACAAGTCCGCCATAGATGCTGTAGGTAGAATAGGGAGTATTCTCACAGGACTTCTCTGACATCACGCTCATTCCGATCTGTCTGGAGTCATATTTTCCCTGAGGATCCGTTATCCCTGTGAAATCCAGAATATAATAGATGGCCTTCGGATATTTCTTCCGCAGTTCCTCCGGGATATCTTTGTTCTCTACTTTGGTCACCACAGGCTGAGGACTGTCGTCGCTCTGCTGGTAATGTTTCCTGTAAATGGACGCTCTCTGCCAGTTTTCCTCATAATGCATCCTGATATTGTTGAATTCTTCGCCAAAGGGACTGATCAGATAGATTTTATCGATCAGCTGAGCGTTGATCTGGCTGTAATGATGCGAATAGGTCATGACCTCCTTCGAACCCTGGCCTACCTGCAGAGACGTCGGATCTCTGTAATTCGTACTGTTTCCATAAATCAGTTTCGTGCCCGTCGTGCCCTCAAAAGCATATCCAAATACGCTTCTTCCTGACGTATCCGTTTTATCCGATGAATCGCCATCCCTGTTCGCGATGGTCATAATGTTCTTCTTCCGATTTGACCTTAATCTCATCATCTGTAAGAACATTGATCACAAAATAATAGGCAATCTCATTCATACGGCCATCGGTAAGACCGTTTTTCAGATACGCCAGCTTAGGGATCCTGTCAATATCAAACCTTACCGCTTTGATATAAGTGCCAGATCCTCCTTTTACACCGATGTCCTTAAGGTTGATTGTGCCGTTGTTATGATCAAGAGTCTGCCAGTCAGAAACCTGTCCATCAGCTTCGTTCCAGGTCTGATACTGTACATTTGATATTGTATATCTGTCCGTCTGGGATACCGGTATCTCCGTCTGAGTGACGCCGACGGCGTGCGTATTATTTACATCAAACGCAAATGTAATGGTTTTAGGAGCACTGTCTAGCGTGCCTCTATTGCCGATCAGGAAGTAGCCGCCTGTTCTCTCCTGCGTATGTTCAAATCCCGGAGCGCCGAGATAATGAGTGTAATCATATTCCTTAAAATCAGTATTCCGGCTTCCATCCGGTAAAATATCTGTCGTCTGATAAGTGTTGGCAAAAACCTCCTCGTATGCGTCGCGGATATTATAGGTCAGCGATGGGTATCTGGACGGGTCATACGGCTCTTCCTGTCCCTCAGCATAGGTTCTTCCATAATAGCGGACATGGACTGCCCCCACGCGGATCGTCGCGGTCGATGCCTTTCTGTCTCCAGTTCCGAAATACTCGGACGGAAAAACAAAGACAGGAGCGACTGTCAGATCATTTTTCGATGCTATCCGGTCACTGAATTCCCATGTAATCGCTTTATATCCTTCCGGAATCTCGTCTCCACGTGGCGTCGTGGTGACCGTATCTGTCCTTTCCGTAATCGTGGCTTCTGCGCCGCAATACTTTCCGCCATTACTGCCCAGTTCAACAAATTTCGCATGTTCAGGGACAAAATAAGTGATCGAATAATACTGATATGCTGTATCATCGTGACCGGTATCAGGCCGCACATAAAACTTTTCCATTCCTGGAGTCTGTTTGTCCGGAACGGCATCCGGATTATATTTTGCTGTCCACGAAGTTCCGTATGCTTTTCTATCATCATTTGAAATATGCAGCTGCCCGACCGATTTTTGCAAAACGGCATTTCCATTCATGGATTGTGAAACCGTAACCGGATTCTTTACTTCATCATAGAACCAGGCGGTTCCTGATTCCCACAGTCCACTCCACCAGGACGCTCCAAACGCCGGGCTTAAAGTTACATCAAAATGGACCTCGCTTACATCATTGTCATCGCCATGACTGAAAAACTTCAATGTCAGCGTGCCATTATATTGTTGCTGTCCCAGAATAATCTCGCTCTTCTTGTTCGCATCCGTCTGATCTGTAGAAATGATTTTTTCCTTCAGGAAGCCATCCAGATTGCTGGTCGCATAGCGGCGGGCACCACCATTATCATTATCGTTATCAAATGTCATTCCCTCAGGAACGCTGATTTCGATCGTCTTATCTGCTCCGTCACCAAACGTGGCATCAATGTGCAGAGTCATCGAGCTTTTCCAGCCCACAGATAATTCTGAATTGCTGCCGTCCTCCGTCAGCTCGGTTTGCTGATCTCCTGATTTCAGATATGCCGTAAATGATGTAGCATTTTCATTCGACGGGGTCTCCTCGCTTCCGATTTGGGCAATGGCATAAACCGAAAACTCCATTGCAGTAAATTCAACAGTTCCATTCTCTTTATCCGCGCTGAGGTCCTTTTCCTCGACACTTCCGTCATCTCCGACATGATAGAGGTGTATATCCTTGTCCTCATCAAGCTTCAGGCCGGAAATACGGATGGAGACTTCCTTCTCGGGCTCAGTGGCAACAGAATCAACCAGGAAGCTGAAACTGAAGGCCTTCACCCCATCCGCTGTCAAATCCTCATTCCCGGGCTGATTCCGCAGCGCATCGAGAATTTGATCCGCGTCCACCTCGTTGACTGAAAGTCCTACCCCCGCCGGAAATGCTCCTTCCGGAGCGCTGACTTGCACTGAAACTCCGTCTTCAAACGTTACGGCACCGAAGTCGACTGAAGGATATTCAGTCATCTCGTCCTGTGCTGTTTCAAAAGTCCCACTCTCTGCCTCCTGTGAGTCGGTGCTTTGATCTTCCGTTTCTGCCTGCCCCTCGCTGGTATCTGTACTATCAAGAGAGTCCTCGGATTCAGGACTTTCAGATGACTCTATCTGCCCATCTGCATCGGTCGAATTCGTGTCTGCAGGTTTCGCCGCACCGGATGCATCAGATTGCTGCTCAGCCGAATCAGAGCTTCCAATCATGGATTGTTCCGTGGTGCCAGCTCCTGCTCCACTGTTCACCCGTTCTGAACCTTCAGAACCACCATGTACATCAGATTCTGTTACTGCAGGGCCGGCAGCTGTACTTTCGGACACTCCCTCGGATACAGAATCTCCCGATGATCCCGATTGCCCGTCCGTCCCAATCTCTGCTGCATTTTCACTATTCACCGTTGCCGATGTATCCGATGTCTGTGCAATGACAGGCGTTGACGGCATATTCGCTGCCGTTGATGCAAGCACCACTGCAACAGAGAGTTCAGCAATCAGCTTATTAAAGTTGTGTTTCATCTTGTCTTCCTTCGTAAATTATTACGTTGCACTCGGCAGCGTATTGATTCATTGCTGCATCCCGTCAGGCTGAAGTGAATGGGGAATGGTATCCAGCGCCAAAACTCCTTATAAAAACAATTGTTATTCATAACAGGAACCCGCGCAGTTAATTATACTGTAGTATAAATATCGGGTCAAACATATCGGATAATCTAAAATCCAGAATGCCAAAGGAGTAAAAAGGGCCCCGAACCGCGAGAAAAAATCCTGTAATAAAGACGATGTCTGGAAACCGCCGTTTGGCTGATCTCCAGACATCTCCGTGATGCATTACGTTTTAACTGTTCCGCTTCTTTCTGATGTAGATGCTGATAATGACTGCGGATGCCGCTGCAATCATCAGAACAAACCAGATGATCATCTGAGAGTCATCTCCTGTCCTGACGCCCGTGATAACCCTGCTGATCGCGTTCTTATACGTATTCCGAATGGTAAGACTGTCACCACCGTCATACTTTACAGAACGCACCACGAGCGACTTTCCGTCCGCGGATTTGTCAATGGTTACCTCAACCAGATGCGTACTCAGGTCATAATTGATATTCTGATTACCTGTGTCTCTCTCCTTTATTCCGTACTGATAGGTGCCGGGTTTCGTAAAGGTAATCGGCCCGAAGCCTACCGTCGTCTTATCCTTGGTCGCAGTCGCCTCCAATACATCCGGCATGGGAGCCCCGTTCACACCTCTCAGATCGAATACAAATGCATCCGAATCCTGCCAGTGATCATAATCCTTGGTCAGCTGGAGCGTAAGCTGTGTCTCCTTCGGGCTGGCAGTGACCGGAGTCCAAGCTCCTCCTTGCGCAGGGTCACAATGGTTGACGATCGTCAGCGATTTCAGATTGTCATCGTATAATACCTCGCCATCCAGCCTGTTCGCTGCATCATTACTCTTCCAGACTCTGATATAAGCCTTATGTACGGACGTGTCATAAGTGATGCGATCCACATCTCCCTTGACTTCCTGAATGTCATATTCATACGTGTAGCTTCCGTCCGGATTCGGCTGTATGTCATCGCCGTACTTCAGTTTATCAAAGGTTATATTCCTGAATATTGCTTCCGGATTATCCGATGTAGCCGAAGCTGTAGTGTTGACAGGCATCGGTGCCTCCGGATTCTTATCACTTGCCTTGATCGTGAAGTAGAACGTCTGGCCATCCCAGTCATTGATCGACTTGGTGACACTTACCGGCGGATCGTACGGTGTGAATACATTGGTAATAGTGAGAGAATCCTCGTTGCCATCGTATTTTATGGAAACAATGGAAAGGGCATTCGTTGCATCGTCTGCCTTTCCGACAGTCACTGTAACCGTATGACTTGTCGGCTCCGTCTTTCCTTCCGCGACATCATAACTTACGCCATCAAGTTTTCCGTTCTCCTCCTGAATTGTGTATGTGTACTCACCTGCATACTCATAGGTGATTGCATCAAAGGCGTTCGTCCGATTGTCCTTGTCCAGGGTGATGGTCGATACGCCATCTTTTGCTCCCTCCGGCATTGGTGTGACAACCGGATTGCCATCCACATCCTTTGCCGTGTTATCGCCGGCCTTCAGATCCATCGTGAACATGGCATCATCGAACATGCTGCCAAACTGAGAATCATCCCAGCCATTGAATGCCTTTGTAAGTGCAATCGACGTATCGGTCAAATCCGTTGTCGTCTTAACCGGTGTGTAGATGTTCCTGATCGTCAGAGAGCTCTTGTCCTCCGGCACGCTATCATTGTCATCAGCTGCTTCGTACGTTACCTTAGCTGTCAGTGCATTCGTTGCATCGTCTGCCTTTGTAACGGCGACGGTCACCTTATGAGAATTGACATCGTAGCTTACGCCATCCCGTCCATCATTTCTCTCGGTTAACGTGTACGTGTAAACTCCTGCGTACTCGAACGTCATGTCGTCGAAGACTGCCTTCGGATCATCTTCGCTGACTGTCTTACTTGTTACCTCCTTGCCATCTGTATCCTTCGGCATCGGATTCGTGACTTTGTTGCCGTCAATATCCTTTGCCGTATTTCCGTCAGCAGCTAGATCGAATGTAAAGCTGTGTGCCTTGGTCCAGTCGTTGAAGTCCTTCGTGACTTCCACATGTGCCTTTACAGGTGTATAGGTGTTTGTCACCGTCAGGCTGTCAACCGATTTAACAGAAAGTGCATTCGTATCCTTGTCTTTCTCAATGACAACCTTGACCTCAAGTGCTGCCGGCTTCTTGTCCTTACTGCCCTCGGTGTAATCCACACCATCTGCGCCGCCGTTTTCCTCAGTGATCGTATAGGTGTAGGTTCCAGCCTTGTCAAACTCAATCTGGCCGAATGCCGCGGACGGATTATTGTTTGCATCTTTCTTGCTGCCTTCTTTAATTACTACAGAGGTATCAGCTGCAGGCATCGGCGCATTGTCCTTTGCCGCCAGATCAAACTGGAAGCTCTTTGCCTTCGTCCAGTCGTTGAAATTCTTGGAGACACTCAGATTCTGGAATACCGGCGTGAAGATGTTCGTGATCGTAAGAGAATCCTTGCCATCATACTTCACAACCGCACTCAGCGTGTTCGAAGCATCGTCTGACTTCGATACGGAAACAATTACATTATGAGCATTCGTATCATAGGCTACGCCGTCTACGCCATTGTTCGTCTCGGTGATCGTGTACTCGTAGGTCCCGGCCTTCGTGTACGTAATATCACCAAAGACTGCTTCCGGATTGGTCTTGGAAGCTGTTGCCGTGGAACCATTGTCTCCTGCCGGCATCGGCGCATTTGCAGTAACCGGTGTCAGTGTGAATGTAAATATATCCTTGTCAAAGATGTTCCAATCTTTCCAACCGTTGAAGGACTTCGTTACCTTCAATGTCTGCTTCAGAGGCTTGAAGGTGTTGCTGATGGTAAGAGATTTCGCTGCATCTGCAGATACGGTTCCCTTATCATTCTTTGTGACATCGTAGTACGCCTGTGCAGACAGTGCATTGCCAGTGCCCTTCGTGACCACAACTGCAACCATATGCGGCTTTGTATCGTAGCTTACGCCGTCAACCTGGCTGTTTCGCTCGGTCACCGTGTAATAGTACGTTCCGGACTTACTGAAGGTGATGTCACCAAAGCTTACGCTCGGCTGATCCTTTGTTGCAGTAACTGTTGTTGTAGACGGCATCGGGTTCTTCGCAACACCTGCCGTGTTCGAATCTGCAGCGAGATCAAACGTAAAGCTCGTATCTACCGGCCAGTTCTCCTTCGTCTCCGGATTCGTGAAGCTCTTGGTAAGACCAATCGCTGCCTTCGTTGCCTTAAAGGTATTGCTGATCGTCAGGCTGTCCTGACCATTATCATACTTCACAGATGCCGTCAGCTTATTCGTACGATCCGATGCCTTAGTAACTGTAACGGTTACCGTATGCTCTGTCGTATCGTAGCTTACACCGTCCTTGCCATCATTGGTTTCTGTGATGGTGTAGTGGTAGGTGCCTTTCTTCTTGTAGGTGATGGCGCCAAAGTCCACATTCGTTGCTGCAGAGGTTGCTTTACCGGTAATAGCTCCATTCGTAGCGCCGTCCGGCATCGGAGCATTGTCCACTGCCTTCAGCGTGAATGTGAATTCGCTGGCCGAATTATTCCAGTCATTGAACTCCTTATTCGCCTGGATATGCGCCGTCTCAGAAGAAACAGTATTGGTAATCGTCAGGATGCTCTGCCCATCGTAGGTAACTGCAGCTGTCAGGGCGTTGGTATCCTGATTCTTGCTTACTTCAACCTTCACATAATGGGTAGCCGAATCATAAGAGATTCCGTCTTCTCCACCGTTGTCCTCGGTGATGGTGTAGTTATAAGTACCTGCCTTTCTGTAAGTGATGCTGCCAAATACTGCCGTTGCCTTTTCCGCGCTTTCAGCCGTTGCTGTCATGCTCGTTTCATCCACGCCAGCCGGCATCGGTGTTGTAATGGCATTGCCATCCTCTCCGTTTCCTGCCGTGTTGGTCCCAGCTGTCAGTGTAAAGGTGAATCCCTTCTCCGTTCTTGACCAGTCGTTGAAGCTCTTGGTTACCTGGATCGGATCCGATGCCACCGGTGAATAGGTGTTCGTGATTGTCAGAGCATCTGTTCCCTCGTTGGTCTCTGTCTTGTCATACTTGATCGAAGCAACACTCAGCGCATTAGTATTCTGATCCTTCGTGACCGTAACGGTTGCCGTATGCGTATTGCCATCGTAGCTGATGCCGTCCTTACCATCATTTGTCTCAGTAATGTTATAAGTGTACTCACCTTCCTTATCGAAGCTGATCGCCGCAAACTTCGCTATCGGATCGGTCTTTGTTGCCGTCGCTGTTGTGGCATTCTTCCCATCAGCAGTCGGAAGCGGTGCACCTGCTGTTACAGCCGCAATATGGAATGTGAAATGGATATTGTCAAAGTAATTACCATACGCTTTATCCGTCCAGCCATTGAAGTTCTTCGTAACCGCAAGATCAGCCTGCACTGGCTCAAACGTATTGGAAATTTCCAGCGCATCTGCTTTTTTGCCGTCATAAGTAATTCCTGTGACAGACAGCTTGTTATTGTTGTTGGTATCTTTTTCTACTGTTACAACTGCCGTGTGCTCCGCAGTGTCATACTGCACGCCGGAAGCAGTGCCCTTTTCCTCCCGAATGTGATAAGTATAGGTTCCAGCCTTATCGTATGTGATACCGCCAAAGCTTACTGCATTTCCGTCCGTTACGGTAACAGCCTTCTTACTGTCTGCTGTTCCTGCAGGCATCGGTGCACCACTAACCGGTGTCAGGTCAAACGTAAAGCTGCCGGCCTTGGACCAGTCATTAAAGTTTTTCTTTACCTTCAGCTCACCACTTGTAGGAGTAAAGGTATTCGTTACGGACAGACCATCTTTTAATTCTTTTCCGTCTTTATCATAGTATTTCACCGCTGCAGTCAGTTTATTGGAAGCATTCGTATCCTTTGTTACAACAACCTCAACCTTATGTGGTGTCGTATCATAAGTTATGCCATCCTCATCGCCTGCGATTTCCTGAACCGTATAGGTGTAAGTACCGGTCTTCTCATAACTGATAGAGCCAAAATCTACGGTTTTTGCATTAGCTGTAGCAGTCTTTGTAACCGCTCCATCGACTGCTTCCGTCGGCATCGGCGCATTGCCCTGCGGTGTCAGCTTAAAGGTGAAGCCTTTCGATGTCTTAGACCAGTCTGCAAAATCCTTGGTTACCTGGATAGACGTCTCGACCGTCTTGAAATCATTGCTGATCGTAAGGCTGTCCTTACCGTCATACTTCACAGAAGCTGCCAGTGTGTTGTCAGACTTCCTGGTTACCGTTACAACAACGTTGTGCGTTCTCTGAGCATTTGTGCTGTTGTCCCAGTCATAGGCCACACCATCCACACCACCGTTGTTCTCGGTCAGTGTGTAGTGATACTCACCGATGTGATCATAGGAAATATCTGCAAACGCAGCCGTCAGATCCTTGGTATCTTTCGTGATGGTAACTGTTGCCGTATTGCCATTGGTTCCCGCCGGCATCGGCGTTGTCACTTTGTTAGTGTTATTGTCTCCACGTGTCAGAGTAAATGTGAAGCCCTGCGGCGCCAGTGTTGCCCAGTCATTCTTACCAAAGTCCTTGGTAACACTTATCTTAGCAGTCACCGGGTTCAGAGTGTTCGTAATGGTCGTTCCATTCACAGATTTCGTGTAGCCATTGGGGACATTTACCTCATTCACCGAGTAAGTATAAACTTTTCCGTCCAGGTCCTGCTTCGGCAGATCACGGAATGTATAGGTCCAGGAACCGTCTGCCGTCAGCTTGATGTGCGCATCCTTATTCTTCAGCTGATCGTTCGTTAATGCTGCTTTATTCTGATACAACTGAACCTGAATGTCCTGGCGCTGTCCGTTGAAGTTGTTATCATCAACCCAATTCTTATTGACAGTGATAGAGGTCGTATTCAGCACATTCTCAAGTTCAGCAGTATGGCTATCACCTGTTCCTATAACAATACCAGAAACCTTTTCTGTGTCATTGTTATAATCTGTTACCCTGCTTTCCAGAACACGGTACTGAATCGTTACCTGTTTTCCATTAACACGGGCATAAACCGGAAGATTATGCCAGGTCGCATCTGCCGCATTGACAGAGCCATCTGCGTTCAAGGTCAGAGTCTTCGCGGCGTCATCTGTCGAATAGCCTGCGGTTACGTCTGCTGCATAAGCCTTTGTGTAATCCTTATTTTCGACCGTGGTCGATCCATTGACATTCTTCCAGCCGGCACCGCTGTTATACTGCAGCGTTACCGTAATGGTTGCCGGACGCTCCTGGTAGAAGTTGTCCAGATCATCCCAGGTCTTGCTCAAGGTCAGATCAAATACAGAGATTTCGTGCCTGTTGCTGATTGTTGCTGTATCGGCTTCCGTAGATTTAGCGGTAGCTGCATTCAGTTTTACAGTTGCAGCGCCTTCTCTCGAAGCCGAAAGAATATCCGACTCTGTGTACTTGGTAGTATCAATATTTGCTTCTGAAATCTTGTAATTCAGCTTGTTACCATTGCTGTCATACTGATCAACAATGAAGCTGTAGTTGTATGTGTCTACCGTCGAGTTAATAGTCCTGCTCGAAGTATTCTTTGTTGCACTATCCGTTCTGGTGTGTTTATCTGCGTCCGTATTACCGGATACACAGGAGATCACCAGAGTTCCGGGTCTATAGACCTCACGATTCGCACCATCCTGAAACGTCTTGGTTACATTGACGGTGGTACGTTTGATATTCGTTACTGTTTCTGTAGCGCCATTGTCGCCAATCACAAGGCTGTAAACCGCACGGAAAATGCCGGTGGCAAGTTCGAAGTCACGGGCCCCATCATTCGACGTAACAGTTGTTCCATTATCTGTAAAGTTAACGGTACTATTATTCTTATCAAGCTCAACCGCTCTGTAGTAACGGGTAGAGCCATCCTTGCCTCGTTTCGGAAGGTCACTAATTGTTGCAGTCCATTTATTCTCAGCATTCAGATCAAGTTTTACATCCTTGAATGCTGTCCAGTTATTGGAATCATCCTTGTACTGGATCTGGAATGTAACCGGTGTCTGACCATCCGTGGAAGCCCAATTCTTGGTGACTGTCAGTGAAGTCTTCTCCAGCGTATTGGTAATCTTTGTATCGGTAATATATGTCCCTGCCTGCGTGGTTGTCTCACTGCCAGTATAAGAGATTGTACCGTTCTTAGCAGCTACAGTTACTCCGCTAAGATTGTCATCCGTTCCGGTTGCGTCTTTCGCTTTTTCAGTGAATCGGTAAATGTACTTATTACCACTTGCATCCTCTCTCGGAAGGGTCTCCTGCTCTGCATACTTCCATCCATCTGCTGCCATAATAGTAACTGTGTACAGAGAATTATCGGACGAATGCCTTACGTATTCCCAGTTGCCCCCCTCAATTTTTCTCTGCAGATACAGTGTCAGGCTGTCCGGACGTGCAAGATACTTATTGTCCGAATCCTCCCATGTCTTCTCAACCGTCACGGATGCAGGAAGCAGGTTGTTACGCAGTGTGGATTCTGTAATATTGCTGTTCGAATTATAATTATTCGACGATTTATCCGCATCGTATGAATAGGACGCTGCAACATTATTATCCACGGAGTCTCCACCGATGGCGGTTTCGACAGTTCTGTAACGATACAGAGTTCCAGTAGTTTCGTTCGCATATAGCGGCAAGTTATTGAAGATCAGGCAGTTTGTCCATGCACGGTTCTGATCCATAACACCTGATTTCAGTGTATAGGTAACTCCGTCGACTGCATTTGCTGTAATAGTTCCTCTTGCGTCACTCGTAGTTACATCATAGGTGCTTCTGTGAAGAAATTCAGAGGTAACATCTTTCCAGTTGTTATCTCCGGAATTGTACTGCAGTTTGACCGTGATGCTTCTAGGGCGCATGTCGTTCTTGTTCGAATTATCGTCCCACTGCTTGGTAACTCTTAGAGAAGTACGGCCATAAACATTCGTAAGCGTGCCGAGATTCAGAATATTGTTTGTTCCTGCATCCGTAGCCCATTTATTTACATAATGTCCACTGGTAGAGCAGTTGAAGTTCTCCAGCTTTCCTCCGGTTTTCCAAAGGTCCGTATTAGTGTCTTCTGTAATGCGATAAACATAGGCGACACCCTGGGAGGTATAACGACGGAACTTCAGATCTTTTCTGTCCATATCCTGGATAGTAAAGCTGCTGTTTCCTTTCTCATTCGTCCACTTGATTAAAAAGTCTTTTCCCTGTGTGTAGTCTATATTATCAACATTGCTGCCTGCAAAATTAACATAGCCATTCACATGGAAGGTAAGCTCACTGTTCTTTACATCAAAGGAATTAGTAATTCCCTCCGGGAGCCATGACTTCTCCGCGCTGAGCGTAATGAAGTTTTCTTCCTGATAGTCATTCTTAAAGGAAGCTTCATTATAAATGGTCTTCCGGTCATCGCTCTGCATGGCGACTGTATCGTTCTCTGTCCATGCGCTGTCGCTGCCCACCTTGGAATAAATTGTGTAGCCATTTATTGCTTTTTCCACTACATAATAAGCAAAGCGCTGTCCGCTCGGAGTTGCATCATAAAGATTATCAAAGGTAACGGTCACCTTGCCTTTATTGTTTTTAAACTCAGTCCCGTCAATAGTCCTGGTTTTCAGCTTCTGGCTGGCATCATCCTTGTTGAAAGTCTGACCCGGTTTTACCCGATAAAGAGTGAACTCTACGTTCGGGTATCTGCCTGCCGCTTTTTCTGCATCCGTCCAGCCGTCTGTATCAAAAGTCTTGGTGACCTTAATGGTACGTCCCTTTGCAATATACTGGTTAGCTACCTGTAGATCCTTCGACACATGGGTCATTTCAAAAACCTTGTCAAAGGTCGTGGCTGCGCTGTCCGGGAAGCTCTCTGTAACGTTGTAGATATACGGTTTCCCCTCCTCATCATACTTAGGGAGCTGTAACGTATTTCCTGCCTTATCCTTAAAGATAAAGGTGAAGGAGCTTCCCTTAACCTGCAGCTCTGCAGTCGCCTGCTCTCTGTCAACCATGTACGGCTGACCGTTCTGCGTCAGTTTGAAGATAATGGATCCGGTTGTAGGCATTACCAGCGGATCGGAATCCATGTCATACGGCACGTTGCTGAATACCTTTGTTCCCTTAGCCTCCATGGTGGCGGTCATGGTGTTCGTGAAGGTAGAGCCGCTGGCAAGATACGTCTTATTGTCAGATGTAACTGCAGTTGTTCCGGCAGCCGGAGTATCTGTCTCTTTATATTCACTTGCACTGTCGCCGGTCATCGTCTCAGATGCGTAGTAGGTAACCTCGGCGCCGATATCCTCTGCTGTCAGCTGACCATTGGATGCATTTACAAGATCCTGCGTGACATACTTCGGCATCTGCTGTGCAAACGTATAGATAAACGTGTTTGCATCCTTAGATTCCATGTATGTATCGCAGGAAATCGGAATCAGAGGAAGCTTGCTCTCATCTCCGCCTACAGCTTCAAGCTGGTTTGCACTCTTTACTCTTGCCACAAGATTCAGAGTGACTTCCGGGCGGATGTTTTCGCTGTTGTTGTTATCCTTCCATACCTTCGTATAGGAGATCGTCTTCGAATCGTCCACACGGCGGTTCCGGAAACTTGTGGTGATCTTCAGGTTTTCGTTATTTTCTCCTGCCGCTCCTGTTGTTGTCCTCGGGAACCCGGAATCCAGCTGGCTGTTCTGGGTGTAACCGCTGTTCCCAGGCATACTCTCGGTGCAGGCATACTCATACCTTGTTCCTGCTTCCTCATTGTAAAGCGGGAAATTATTGAAGGTAATGGTATAGTCGTTGAGATCACTGCTGTCTGTTCCAAGTGTAAAGGTATAGTCTGTCCCTTCCTTTGCTTCCTTTCCATCAATGGTGGCAGATGTCGTGACCTTTCCATCTTGCCCAACACTTACTTTGATGGAGGCATACGCAGCATCATCCTGTGTAATGTTGAAGGTGACCGCCGGACGACCTTTCAGATAATGGCCGTCATACCACTTTTTATCAATCTCGTAAACAACCTTGCCCTGTTTGATATTCCTGACTTCACTGCCATTATCACCAGCATAGGATACTTTATAGTTCTGTGTTACCGTAACACCATTTCCCGATTCCAGAGTCGTGGTATAGCCGTCATAGCTGCAGTTCTTGCCTGCATCAATCTTGGTATCACCTACCTGTACTTCACGATAGACAATATCTTCGCTGAGCGTATTGGAAAAAGTACGGGTTACACCATTTTCGATAAGTGTTCTTGTGCCTCCGTTTACGGCACCAAAGTACTCTTTCAGCTGAGCCTCGCTGAAGCCTAACCGCTTAGTTACATGCCAGCCATTATCAGCAGAGAGCGTGTAAATTCCAATGTTGTTATTGTCCCACTCTGCCGGACGATCGATTGTTCCGTCTTTATCTTTACGGAAGGCCTTGATCACGACCGGACGACGCGTAGAAGTATCGCCGCCGTCAACCCAGGTCTTATAGAGATCAAAGTCCATCATCTGGCCGTCGCCGCCGCCCTTGCCATTGTCATTATTAATGGCAACGGATTCCACCAGATCTGCCTTTTGGGTGTCATCCTGCGAGATCGTGTAATCAAAGTAATGACGGGCCGTTTTCTCGCCGACTTCATCAACAAAATAAGTATATCGGGAAGAATTCTCATCATACAGCGGAAGAACAATTTCCGGTTCTATGCTTCCCCAGTCAGTCTTATTTGCATCTCCGGTCAATTCCCCGGTGTAAGTCTGACTGGCATCTGCTTTCGCGACCAAGTTTTCTTCGGAATCCAGAACCTCTTCCTCTCCATAAGGATCCACGCGGTGGATCGCGTATTTCACAGATTTCGTATTAGGAGCAGCCGCCCAGGTCTTGCTCAGCTTAAACCGGATCGTGCCTCCCAGCGTATTCGTGATCGTAGTGACTCTGGTCTTCGTTGTAGCCCTGGAGCAATCAGCCGAAGTCACCTCTGTAACTTTGTAAGTATCAAACTCGCCGCTGCTGTCTTTAATGGTAAAGGAATCATTCTGATCCAGGGTGACATCAGCTGTAGTGATATAAGTACCTTCCTTTACCTCATACGGCACATAGGTGTAGAAGTTGCCGTCACTGTCGGTCATCGGCAGATCCTTGAATGTAGTGCTGGAAGTCAGATCATTATAATCGGCAAATCCGGAGATGCTTTGTACCAGTGGATTCCCATTGCTGTCATTGACAATCTCTGCCTTGTCAGCATCTGTCGTATAACGTCTCAATCCGACATGTACGGTATAACCTGCCACCTTCAGGGTTGTACCCTTGGCAATCCAGTGTTTCCGTACAGAGATACTGGTTGTGTTTTTAACATTTTTGTTGAGAACCGTTCCGCCGTTCGGGCAGCCGACCGTTGTTTCCTTGCCGGATGCATTCTGATAGATTGCCTGATAGTTTCCGTTATCCGAGGCTGGAATGGTCTCCTTTACGACATATTGATACTGATTGCCCTTGCTGTCATAGGAAGCCAGATCACTAAAGCTGATTTTGTCTGTTTCACCT
>Ga0256404_1007425_pt1 | contig 17369 bp, 17 predicted proteins | sample RumenRJG_01DNA_FD_185990 | JGI IMG/M metagenome (GOLD analysis project Ga0256404, IMG submission 185990) | Bovine rumen microbial communities from Lethbridge, Alberta, Canada - RJG_01 | ecosystem: Host-associated > Mammals > Digestive system > Stomach > Rumen | place: Canada: Alberta | collected...
TATTCAGATCATAAGTCACAGCGTCTGCTGCAGCTTACATATTCATCTGCTTTGCAACTTCCTCAGCGAAGTTATCCTGTCTCTTCTCAAGGCCCTCGCCTGCTTCATAGCGGACAAAGCTCTTAATGGCAAGATCAATACCCTTCTCCTTGGCAACGGAAGCAACGTACTTGCTTACGGACTGCTTGCCGTCCTCGGCACGGATATAAACCTGATCGTCAAGGCAGATTTCCTTGAGCTCTTTGTTGATACGGCCGGTGATAATGCCGTTGATAACCTTCTCCGGCTTCTGGGATTCCTTAGGATCATTCATGATCTGGGACATGAGAATCTCCTTCTCATGGTCAAGGAATGCCTGATCTACTTCGCTTCTGTTGACGTACTTCGGCTTCATGGATGCAACCTGGAGGCAAACCTCCTTGCCGCACTCGCTGACAGTCTCAACATCGCCGTTGGTAGCAACTTCCACAAGAACACCGATTCTGCCGCCGCCATGGGTATATGCGAATACGAGAGAACCCGGATTCTCGATCTTCTTGAATCTGCGGATTGTGAGCTTCTCGCCGATGATGGAAATCATCTCGGAGAGTTCCTGCTGAACTGTGAGGGACTCATCATCAATCCACTTCTCTTCCATGAAGGATTCAACATCCTTGCTGTCAGACTTAAGAATCTGTGCAGCGATTCTTGCACAGTAGTTCTGGAATTTCTCGTTCTTGGCAACAAAGTCAGACTCGGTATTTACTTCTACGATCGCACCGGCCTTGTGGTCCTCGGTTGTAACAACGGTCACGAGACCTTCGGCTGCAACTCTGGAAGCCTTCTTCTCCATTGCTGCAAGACCCTTCTTGCGCAGAAATTCTCTTGCGCCGTCCATATCGCCGTCAGAAGCGGTCAGTGCCTTCTTGCAGTCCATCATGCCTGCACCGGTCATCTCTCTTAATTCCTTAACCATTTTAGCAGTAATCTGCATAATTATTCCTCCGTATGTTAAATGCCAAAAAACAGTGGTTCGTTAAATACTGATTATTCTGCGTCAGCAGTCTCCGGTGCTTCAGCTTCCTCAGCTTCTTCGCCCTCTTCTGCTTCGCCTGCATCAGCGCCCTGCTTTGCTTCGATAACAGCGTCTGCCATCTTGGAAACAAGAAGTCTTACGGCACGGATTGCATCATCGTTGCCAGGGATAATATAGTCAAGCTCTTCCGGATCGCAGTTGGTATCTGCAATACCGATCAGAGTAATACCGAGAATACGTGCTTCCTGTACGCAGATTCTCTCCTTCTTCGGATCTACAACAAAGATGGCATCCGGAATTCTCGTCATACCCTTGATACCGCCAAGGTTCTTCTCGAGCTTATCCTGCTCCTTCTTGAGCTTGATAACTTCCTTCTTAGGCAGAACGTCAAATGTGCCGTCCTCAGCCATTGTCTCAATCTCATCGAGTCTCTTCAGTCTGCTCTCGATGGTCTTGAAGTTGGTCAGCATACCGCCGAGCCATCTCTGATTTACATAATACATGCCGCAGCGCTCAGCTTCTGTTCTGATGGTATCCTGTGCCTGCTTCTTGGTACCTACGAAAAGGATGGTACCGCCGTTGGCAACGATGTCCTTTACAGCATTGTATGCATCGTCAACCATGCCGACTGATTTCTGAAGATCGATGATGTGGATTCCGTTTCTCTGTGTGTAGATGTACGGAGCCATCTTAGGATTCCATCTTCTTGTCTGATGTCCGAAATGGACGCCTGCTTCAAGCAGCTGCTTCATTGTAACAACACTCATGATAATACCTCCTGGTTAAACTTCCGCAGACTTCATCTCCGATAATAACCCAAAAAAATACAGGCACCATTCACCGGATCAGCCTGCGTGTCTGTTATTTTTACTGATAAATTATAGCACAAAGGCCTGCCAGTGGCAAGCCTTTGTGCTAAAGATATACTGTTCTGTTTTAAATGCACATTATACCTTCTTCAGTTCGTCAAAAACGGCATCGTTCAGAACTTTGATATAGGTTCCTCTCATGCCCGATGAACGGGATTCAATGACGCCTGCGCTCTCGAATTTCCGGAGTGCATTGACAATGACGGAACGCGTAATACCAACCCGGTCGGCAATTTTGCTGGTTACCAGAATACCTTCTGTGCCGCCGAGTTCTTCAAAGATGTGCTTGATAGCCTCCAGTTCGGAAAATGAAAGTGTATTGATTGCCGAGCGGACAACCTGTACTTTTCTGACTTCTTCGGCATTTTCTTCCGTGACGGAACGAAGCATCTCGAGACCGACTACAGTTGTACCGTATTCGCTGAGAATGATGTCGTCAATGTCATATTCTTTCCCTTTCCGGTAGATCAGCAGAGAACCAAGCCTTTCACCGGCTATTTCCACGGGTGTGATCAGAGCCTTGTACTCCTTCACACTTTCGTCCTCAAAGCCAAGCATATAGAGATTGACATTCTCCTTCGTTGAAAGAATGGCAAGAAGCCGTTCATTCAGCACCCGGTCGATGTGCTCTCCTACCGTATCGGTGATCATCTCACGGAGCGGCGGGATATCTTCTCTGTTGCAGATACCCAGCGTCTTCCCCTTCTTGCTGATCACCATGATATTGGAATCAAGCGTCTCGCTCAGCACTTTACAGATGTCGTTGAAAACAACCACTTGTGAATTGTTATTACGCAATAACTGATTAATCTTTCTGGTCTTATCAAGTAACTGTACACTCATGATGTTAACCTCTGTCCTTTTCGACAAATATAAATCAGTAATGCTTCATACTTATTATATGTTAACATCTTCTCTCGAAATTTTCAATATATTTTCTAAAATTTCGAAATATTTATCTTGAATAAAGATATTTGATATACAATTTCTCAGATGCCAACTGTATGATTTTTTATTCGTCGTTCTATTCTGAAATTTTCCCCTTTTGTTCTTCTGCTTCCGCTTTATCCATCTGATAACTGCATTCCTTGTTCATGCAGACAAGCTTATTGCCATGTTCGAGCATCATGCTGCCGCATTCCGGGCAGAGGATGCCGGACGGGCGCTGCCAGGACATGAAGTCGCAGTCCGGATTGTGTTCGCAGCCGTAATAACGGCGTCCCTTTCTGGTCTTGCGGATCACGATCTCTCCGCCGCATTTCGGACATTTGACGCCGGTCTTCTCAAAATAAGACTTGGTGTTCTTGCATTCCGGGAAACCAGGGCAGGCCAGGAACTTGCCGTGCGGACCGTATTTGATGACCATCATGCGGCCGCATTTATCGCAGACCACATCGGATACTTCATCCTTGATCTCGACGCGCTCGATCTCCTTCTCGGCCTTTTCCACAGAGGCCTCAAGGTCCGGATAGAAATTGCGGATAACGGATTTGTAATCGACAATTCCCTCACTGACTTCATCGAGCAGTGATTCCATGGTCGCTGTAAAATCGACATTCACGATACTCGGAAAAGAAGTTTCCATGATGTTGTTGACAACCTCGCCGAGCTCGGTCACATACAGGTTCTTCTTCTCCTTGGTGATATAATGGCGGGCCAGAATCGTCGTGATCGTCGGTGCGTACGTACTCGGCCGTCCGATGCCGCGGTCTTCCAGTTCCTTGACAAGGGAAGCCTCGGTGTAATGCGGCGGCGCCTGCGTAAAATGCTGTTCCGGTTCGGTACTCTCATAAGAAAGTTCTGAATTTTCCGTGAGCTTCTTATCCAGGGCAGGCGTTACTTCCTTATCTTCCGGTTTGTAAACCGCCATAAATCCTTCAAATTCAATGCGGGATGCCGAGACGCCCAGTGTATAGCGGCCGGAACCGATTTTAACAGAAGTCGTCTCGTAGACAGCCGGTGACATACGGCTGGCCGTAAAACGATTCCAGATCAGCTGATAAAGCCTGTACTGGTCACGGCTCAGCGATTCCTTCACGGCAAGCGGCGGATAATCAATCAGCGTAGGCCGGATTGCCTCGTGGGCATCCTGAATGCTGACAGCGCCGTTCTGTGCGGTTCTTACCTGACCGCCCACGTATTCGTCACCGTAGTTCTTCCCGATGTAGCTGCGGACATTGGCATCCGCTTCATCAGATACACGGACGGAATCGGTTCGCAGATAAGTGATCAGACCGACGGTGCCGGCTCCCTTGACATCAACGCCTTCATAGAGCTGCTGCGCGATCCGCATGGTCTTCTGCGTGGAAAAGTTGAGCTTGCGGGAAGCTTCCTGCTGCAGCGTACTCGTCGTAAAAGGAAGCGGCGGCTTGCGTGTCCGGTGACCGCTTTTCATGGATTCAATTTTGTACTGAGCCTGCTCAAGATCTGCGCAGATCTGATCGGCTTCTTCTTTGGAATGAATCTCTGCCTTATTGCCGTCAATAGCCGTCAGCTTCGCGCGAAGCGGCTTGGACGATCCGTCTGCGTGCAGGATGACATCGACGGTCCAGTATTCTTCCGGAATAAAGGCATCGATCTTACGTTCTCTGTCGCAGATCAGCCAAAGGGCAACCGACTGTACACGGCCGGCACTCAGTCCCCGCTTGACCTTCTTCCAGAGAATCGGGCTGATCTTGTAACCGACCAGTCGGTCCAGAATTCTGCGGGCCTGCTGGGCGTCGACGAGATTCATGTCGATTTTCCGGGGCTTCTTCAGAGATTCTTTAACTGCTTTCTTTGTAATTTCATTAAATGTGATTCTGTGAATATCTTTATCCGCGAGGTTCAGGGCAGCGGCAAGATGCCACGAGATTGCCTCTCCCTCACGGTCGGGGTCCGTTGCAAGATAGACTTTATCTGCCTTCTTCGCTTCCTTGCGAAGCATGCTGAGGATCTCTCCCTTGCCGCGGATTGTTATATATTTTGGTTCGAAGTCGTTATCCACATCGATACCGAGCTGACTCTTCGGGAGATCCCGCACGTGTCCGTTGGATGCGACTACCGTATAGTTCTTACCGAGAAATCTGTTGATTGTCTTGGCTTTCGCCGGAGACTCCACGATAACCAGATAGTGAGCCAAACCGCATAACCTCCTATTCCGCTTTGGTTTCATCTGACCGTTTCTGCATCAGCAATTAAACAATAAGAAACTATACACCAGATAATTTGAATTTTCAAGCGGGATTTATTATATGAAGCAATGCATCTGTCTCATAATATGAGCATATAGCGGTTTTTGCCGATCCGGCGGATGCGGCCTGTCAGTTCCAGCATGGTGAGTCCGGACATGACCTGCTCGATCGGCATGCCGGTTCTGGCGGCAATATCGTCAGCGCTGCAGTCTGTCAGGCCGATACAGGACAGTATGGCCTTGCTGCTGCCGCTCATGCCGTTTTGCATAACCGTGCTGCGCACCTGCATATCATATTCGCGCAGGATGTCTTCGGCACCGCAGACAGGGCGGGCGCCGCTGCGGATCAGATGATTGCAGCCGGCACTGAGTGCGTCGTCCGGCCGTCCCGGTACGGCAAAAATGTCTCTGCCGTAGCCAAGTGCCAGATCTGCGGTGATCAGGGACCCGCTTCTCTCGCGTGCTTCCACAACAGCGGTTCCGGCGGACAGGGCCGCGATGATGCGGTTGCGCATGGGAAAATGCGGTCCGGACGGTTTGGTGCCCGGAATAAACTCGCTGATAATGCCGCCCTCTTTCTGAATCTCCATGTAAAGATTCATATTCTCGGCCGGATAGCAGATATCCGGCCCGCACCCGAGTACAGCGTATGTCCGGCCGCCGCCGTCCAGACATCCCTGGTGTGCACAGCTGTCTATGCCGCGTGCCATGCCGCTTACAATGCTGACACCGCTGCACGCCAGTCCCCTTGCCAGCAGTTCTGCTGTCTGCATGCCATGCGCTGTACAGCCGCGCGCGCCGACGATGGAAATGCACAGTTCCTCATCGGAAGGCAGTCTGCCGATGACATAAAGCGCAGTGGGTGCATCCGGTATATCACGGAGGGCAGCCGGAAAGGCCGGGTCGCCGAAGGGCACGCAGCGCACGCCGCAGCGAACCATGTTTTCATACAATGCATCCGGATCTGCCTGCTGATGGTGCAGTATCATGCTGCTCACCTGCCCGGGCCGCAGAAAATCACAGCCCCGCACTGCTTCCTCGCCGGCCTCATAGACATCGCGCGGGCTCCCGAAATGCTGAAGGAGTCTGCGTACCGTAACGCATCCGATCCCGGGCAGACTGCTGAGCCACAGGTAATACTTAGAGTTCTCCATCCATGCCTCCGTAATATTTATTGTCGATTGATTTATAAAAAGCTGCCTCGCTAAGGTGCTTTTCCCGGATATCAGGGCTGCCGTCTAGATCGGCAATCGTCCGTGCCACCTTCAGCACCTTACGGTATGACCGGGCGCTCAGGTTAAAACGGTTGTACAATATATTCATCAATGTGCTCTCCCGGACACCCAGGCGGCAGAATTCATTGATATCGCTGTCACTGATTTTGGAATTATAATGGTAACTGCGGCCTTCAAAGCGCTTTTTCTGAATGGCGTGTGCCTGCATCACCCGCTCACGGATCTGCGCGGAGCTCTCCGGCTCATGGCCGCCCTTGCTGGTGTCATAGGAAATAATCTCATCCGGGTCTACTCTCTGCGCCTCAACGGTGATATCGATCCGGTCAAGAAGCGGACGGCTGATCCGGTCCAGATAGCGGCGGATCTGCAGCGGCGTGCAGCGGCACTGGGATCTGTCCGGATAATAGCCGCAGCGGCAGGGATTCATCGCCGCAATCAGCATAAACTGCGCCGGAAAAGTCAGACTTCCCGTTGAACGGCTGATCAGAATCTTCCCGTCATCCATCGGCTGGCGCAGAAGCTCCAGCGTTCCTTCATTAAATAAAGTCATCTCGTCCAGAAACAGGACGCCGTTATGCGCCAGGCTGATCTCACCCGGTTCCGGATTGCGGCCGCCGCCGATCAGCGCAGCCGGCGTGATGGTATGGTGCGGATTTCGAAATGGCCTCTGCCGGATCAATCCCTCGGACGGACTCAGCAGGCCGGATACGCTGTAGATTTCGCTGACCTCCATGCTCTCTTCCTCATCAAGAGGCGGCAGTATCGTCGGCACGCGCCGGGCCGCCATGGACTTGCCTGCCCCCGGCGGCCCGATCATCAGCACATTGTGCATACCGGCCGCGGCGACCTCCATACTGCGGCGCAGAGATTCCTGGCCTATGATATCGCTGAAATCAATGCCGATGCCCTGCGGAGACGGTATCTGCTCTGCCTCGGAAACAGGCTTCAGGGCGCATTTTCCGGTCAGAAAACCGATCATCTCCTGCAGGGTAGATACGCCGTAGGTCTCCACTTCCGGAATCTGCGCACCTTCAAAGGCGTTCTCCGCCGGCAGAATACAGCGGCGAATGCCGAGCCGCTTCATCATCAGGAGAATCGGCAGCGCCCCGCGGATACTGCGCACCTCACCGTTCAGACTGAGTTCTCCGATAATCAGCGTCTCTTCCAGAGCATTCTGCGGCAGGACGCCATAGGCAGAAAGCACGGCGGCCGCGATTGCCAGATCGTACAGGGAACCCGACTTCCGGATGTCAGCCGGAGACAGGTTGACGACGATCTTCCGGGCTTCGAGCCGGCATCCGCTGTTGCGTATGGCTGTCCGCACCCGTTCACGGGCTTCCCGCACCTCACAGGACAGATAGCCTACCATATCAAAATACGGCAGTCCGCTGCTGACATCCGCCTCGACTTGTATGATGCGGCTGTCGATTCCCTCCAGCACCGCACTGAATACTCTTCCAAACATAGCTCCATCTCCTTGTTTTTCTTCCTGCCTGGATTATAGAATCCGATGCCGGCCGGGCGCAATTAATATTTATCGCATAATTCGACAATATCTGCAGAATATGGTACAATGAATCGACATTATAAATTCAGTGTGATAAAGCATTAAAACGCTGAAGGCCCTTTGGGCAGAGAGGAGAAATTTTATGAAAAAGAAAATGATCTGCGGCCTTCTTGCCGCATCGATGGTGCTCACGATGGCAGCATGCGGAAGCTCTTCCACGGCTTCTTCTTCGGCAGCCGGAACAGAAACGGAGGCGGCAGGCGCCGGTGACAGCGATGTCGAATATATCAAGGACAAAGGAACGCTTGTAGTTGGTATCACCGATTTTGCACCGATGGATTATCAGGAAGACGGCTCGGATGAGTGGGTTGGTTTTGATGCCGACCTCGCGAAAAAGGTTGCCGAGGACCTCGGCGTAGATGTCGAATTTCAGGAAATTGACTGGGACAACAAGATTCTCGAGCTCAACAACAAGAGCATCGATGTTGTCTGGAACGGCATGACACTGACAGATGAGGTCACCAAATCCATGGAATGCACAGTCCCGTATCTGAAAAATGCCCAGACGGTTGTACTGCCGGCTGACATCGCCGATGAATATGAAGATATCGACAGCCTGAAGGACCTTTCCTTCGCCGTTGAAGCTGGTTCTGCCGGTGAGCAGACAGCAGAGGAAAACGGCTTTGACTACACTTCCATGCAGTCGCAGGCCGACACCCTGATGGAAATCCAGGCAGGCACCTCTGACGCGGCAATCATCGACCTGCTGATGGCCGGCGCAATGATCGGCGAAGGCACCTCCTATCCGGAACTGACACATGTCATGGATCTGAACGAAGAACAGTACGGAATCGGCTGCCGCCAGGGATCTGATCTTGCTGAATACATCAACAGCGAGCTGGCTGCCTTCCAGGAAGACGGTTCACTCAAGGAAATTGCTGAAAAATACGGCGTCCAGGACGCTCTGATTGATATTGCAAAATAAACTGAAACAGGAGTACGCTATCTATGCTTGGTGAAGTCACACTTGCCCTTCTGGAGGGCTTCTGGATAACCTTCAAGCTTTTTGCCCTTACGCTCGTTTTTGCGCTGCCGCTGGGTCTGGTTATCTGTTTTGCAGCGGCAAGCCGTTTTAAGGTGCTGTCCGCCGTCATGAATTTTATCATCTGGATCATCCGCGGCACACCGCTGCTGCTCCAGCTGCTGATTGTCTATTACGGTCCCGGTATTCTGCTTGGCAGCAATATCTGGGGAGGCGGCGATGCCGGCAGATTTACGGCAGCCCTTGTCTCCTTTGTGATCAATTATGCCTGCTATTTTGCCGTGATCTACCGCGGCGGCATCCAGTCCGTTCCGCAGGGACAGTATGAAGCGGGCAAGGTGCTTGGTCTGAACAACCATCAGATTTTCCGCAAAATTGTTCTGCTTCAGGTAATCAAACGGATCATACCGCCGATTTCCAATGAAATCATTACCCTGGTCAAGGATACTTCTCTGGCACGTGTGATCGCGGTATATGAGGTGATCTGGGCAGGCCAGACATTTATCAAGAGTGCCGGCATTATCTGGCCGCTCTTCTATACCGGTGTTTTTTACCTTGTTTTCAGTGCTTTTCTCACATGGCTGTTCAACCATATTGAGAAGAAACTCAGCTATTTTGAATAATCGCGGCAGAAGGAGTAACAGGTATGGCTTTGCTTGAGGTTAATAACATTAAGAAAAGTTTCGGGAAGACGGAAGTCCTCAAAGATATCAGTTTTTCCATGGAAAAAGGAGAAGCCGTCTCGATTATCGGCTCCTCCGGCAGCGGCAAGACGACCCTGCTTCGCTGCCTGAATTTCCTCGAAACGCCGGATGCGGGTACGATCCGTGTCGGCGGCGAGGTGCTGTTTGACGGGAGCGATAAAACGAGAAAATCCGACGAGGAAATCAGGCGCCGGCGTCTGCACTTCGGCCTTGTTTTTCAGAATTTCAACCTTTTCCAGCAGTATACGGCGCTTGAAAATATTACGCTGGCGCCGAAACTGGCTGCCAAAGCGGCAGGTGTGAAAAATGATGAACAGATCGTGGAAACGGCCCGCAGTCTGCTTGCGCAGATGGGGCTGTCAAACCGGGCGGACAACTATCCGCATCAGCTCTCCGGCGGCCAGCAGCAGCGAGTGGCTATTGCCCGCGCGCTGGCGCTTCACCCGGATATCCTGTGTTTCGATGAACCGACATCCGCACTGGACCCGGAGCTGACCGGTGAAGTCCTGCGGGTAATCCGTGAGCTCGCCGAAAATCACACGACCATGATTATCGTAACCCATGAGATGAAGTTCGCGCATGATGTCGCCGACAAAGTCATTTTCATGGATGACGGCTATATTCTTGAACAGGGAACACCGGAGGATGTCTTCGAGCATCCGCACGAGGAGCGCACAAAGCAGTTCCTCGCCGGTTATCAGAACAGCTGAGGAGGTATCTATGCGGGCATTGATTCAGAAAGTAAGCCGGGCAGATGTCGCCGTCGGCGGCGCGAGCCTGGGGCGGATCGGACAGGGTCTGCTGGTGCTTTTGGGTGTGGCGGATGATGACACAGAGGAAGACCTCTCCTATCTCCTGCGCAAAATCATACGCATGCGCATTTTCGAGGATGCGGACGATAAGATGAATCTCTCTCTGGAAGATGTGGGCGGATCGCTCCTGGTGGTATCGCAGTTCACGCTTTTCGCCAACACGAAAAAGGGAAACCGGCCAAGCTTTACCGAAGCCGGAAAACCGGATTTTTCCAAAATGATGTACGAGCAGTTTATCGAGCGCTGCCGCGCAGCCGGTATTCATACGGAATGCGGTGAGTTCGGGGCTCATATGGAAGTGTCGCTCGTCAATGACGGGCCGGTCACCATATGGATAGATAGTAAAAACAGATAAGATAGAATGTTCCTCTGACCTGGAAAAAGGCAGAGGAACATTTTTTATGGCACGGCGCAGCCTCATCGGCTGCTTTTTGCTCTGTTACTGAATCTTTGCCGCCTTCTCATAAGACAGCGTACCGCCGAAAAGATCGAGCGCACTGCCGATCGTGACGTCAAGTCTGCCGCCGCCGTATCTTCGCAGCAGATCGACATCTTCCCAGCTGGCGACGCCGCCGGCATAGGTAATCGGGATTTTCCCCCAGCTGCCAAGCATCTTCGCCAGTTCGCTCTCTATCCCCTGGCTCTTACCTTCTACATCGACAGCGTGAATCAGAAACTCGCTGCAGTAATCCGCCAGAAGATCCAGCGTCTGCGGGCAGACCGTCATATCCGTGAATTTCTGCCAGCGGTCCGTGACGATATAATAGGCGCCGTCTCTCTTGCGGCAGCTGAGATCCAGGACGAGATGCTCTTTCCCCGCCGCCGCGGTAAGCGCCTGCAGACGTTCAAAATCGACCCTCCCGCCGCGGAAAACGTAAGAGGTGACTATGACATGGGATGCCCCCATCGAAAGGAATACAGGCGCATTCTCCGCCGTCACGCCGCCGCCGATCATCATGCCCTGCGGCCAGGCCGTCAGCGCCTTCTGTGCCTGCTGCAGATCGGCCTCATAATATTCTGAGCCGGCCGGATTGAGCAGGATGATGTGTCCGCCTGTCAGATGGTCCCGCCTGTACAGAGAAGCATACCAGCCGGCATCCCGGTCTGATATGAAGTTGGAATCGGCGGCATTGCCCTCGTCACGCAGACTGGAGCCGACGATCTGTTTGACTTTTCCATTGTGAATATCGATGCAGGGTCTGAATCTCATGAGTGCCTCCCGTAAATAATCTGACGGCTTATTTTCTTGACCGTAAATCAACATTTTATTATACTTAGAACTAGTAACCAAGGTCTATTTTACATGATTTCGGAGGGGATTGCACTATGAAATGTCCGTTCTGCGGCGCCGATGATACAAGCGTTATCGATTCAAGACCGGTGGAGAATAATAAGGCAATCCGGCGGAGAAGAAGCTGCCCGGCATGCGGCAAACGTTTTACGACGTATGAGAGGGTCGAGACGCTTCCGCTGATTGTGATCAAGAAAGACAAGAACAGAGAACCCTATGACCGTTCCAAGATTGAATCGGGTATTATCCGTGCCTGCCACAAGCGCCCTATCTCTGCATCGCAGATTTCAGCCATCGTCGATGATATCGAGGCAGAGCTGTTCAGCCGCGGCGAACGTGAGATTTCCACGCAGGTAATCGGCGAGCTGGTCATGGACAAGCTCAGGAAGCTGGACCCGGTTGCCTATGTGCGCTTTGCTTCCGTCTACCGGGAATTCAAGGATGTCAATACCTTTATGGATGAAATCCGCAAGTTCATGGAAAATAGCCAGGATGACAAGGATAAGAAGGAATAGATGAGAAAACGGAGCTTTCCGGTATCGGAAAGCTCCGTCATTTTATTTTTTCTTCCTGCCGGAATACAGGTGCCTGCGGCGCAGTATGTTGTTGATGATAGCATCGGCGCCGATAAACATCAGTTCCAGGCCGATCAGGTGCATGTGCTCGTACACGCGCTCCACCGGATCCGTCAGAAGAAGAATCGCCAGGAAAAAGCCGAATATGGATGCAAACAGCGGATAGATAAATCCCTTGTCCGTTTTGGAAAGCTTGCTGATCGCGGTGTTCAGCTCGTCAGCAGCTCTGTTCAGACCGAACAGACCCCAGCTGATGCCGATCAGACCGTATACCTCTTCATGGCTGGCCAGAATAACGCCGCCTACTGCCCCGATTATAATGCCAGTTGCCATCTCCCTTGTCGTCAGGCTCTTATATTCACGGGTGGAAACGGAATACATGATCTTTGTAATACCGATAAACACCATAGCCGTTCCCATGATCTGCGGCAGAATCTCATAAAATTTCTCTGAATACCGAATGAAGTAAAAGCCGATCAGCATGATCATAACATTCAGCAGAATCAGAAAATTGTTATATCGTATGTGGCGGAAATAACGGTAAGGTTTGAATCCGATATTGTTGTCTTGCATCGCTTATTTCCTCCTTTCAGAATAAAAAAACAAGGAGCTGCCTCACGCTATCGTGCAGCAGCTCCTGATCTGTGCTCTGTTTTGTAAATTATTTCTTCTGAAGAAAGCTTGGAATCTGAATATTGCTGGATGTTGTCTTCTTCGGCGCTGTGTGAGCTGGAGCTGCAGCAGTTCTGCCCGTTGCCGGTCCGGCTGTCTTCGTATCCGCACCCTTCGCCTTGTTGAAGGAAGGCTTTGCGGATTCATCTTCCTTAACTTCTTCCAGTCCGGTGGCAATGACGGTGATCTTGGCTGTATCTGTAGCCTGTTCATCATACATCGCACCGAAAATGATATTAGCAGAATCACCGGCAAGCTCCTCAACATAGGTAGCAGCCTCATTCGCTTCTATCAGACCGATATCACCGGAAATATTGATAATGATATCGCTTGCACCCTCAATGGTTGTCTCAAGCAGCGGGCTCGTAATTGCCTGCTTTACCGCATCAATTGCCTTGTCATCGCCGTGGCCCTCGCCGATACCGATATGTGCGATACCCTTATCCTTCATGACTGTGGAGATATCCGCAAAGTCAAGATTGATAAGACCTGGCACATTGATCAGATCCGTGATGCCCTGTACGCCCTGCTGAAGAACCTCATCAGCTTTCTTGAGCGCATCCGGCATGGATGTCCTGCGATCTACGATCTCAAGAAGACGGTCGTTCGGGATGACAATCAGTGTATCGACATTCTGCTTAAGGCGCTCGATACCCTGGTTGGCGTTATTCATACGCTGCTTTGCTTCAAACTTGAAAGGCTTCGTAACAACACCTACAGTAAGACATCCGAGTTCCTTCGCAAGTCCTGCAATGACTGGTGCTGCACCTGTACCGGTACCGCCGCCCATACCGCAGGTGACGAAAACCATATCACTGTTCTTCATGATCTCAGTAAGATCTTCTGCACTTTCTTCAGCAGCCTTCTCACCGATCTCAGGCTTTGCACCGGCACCGAGACCCTTGGTCAGCTTCTCTCCGATCTGTACAAGCTGCGGAGCCTTGCAGAGCTGAAGTGCCTGACGGTCGGTATTAACGCCGACGAATTCGACTCCGATAATATTCTCATCGACCATCCGGTTAACGGCATTATTGCCCGCTCCGCCTACACCGATTACAAGGATTTTGGCAGCGGATTCATTCTCATTAGGTTTTATCTCAAGCAAGGTATTTCCTCCTTCACAAATTGTTCAAATTACTATCTATTCTATATTAATATTATTTCAGGAAAATATCAATAATAAAATATGATTTCTTTCCCTTTCGGTAGGGTTTCCACGTAAGTATATCATACTCTGCACCCCTTTTAAAACCCCTTTGCGATAATGCGTAAAATCTTTTTTCCGCGAATGATTCCGGACAGAGCGGGCCCCTGCCGCAAAGCCCTTTTTTTCATTAAAAACACGCATGCACAGTGCTTTATGGTAAAATAGTGCATATCATTGTGTTAAGCAGAGGAACTATGAAATCCATAAACGATTATTATAAACATTGTATGCTATGCCCGCGCCGCTGCGGGGCCGACCGCACGGCCGGGGAAACCGGTGTCTGCCATTGCACGTCGCAGCTGCGGGCTGCCAGAGCGGCCCTGCACATGTGGGAAGAACCCTGCATTTCCGGCAGGGAAGGGTCCGGTGCCATCTTCTTTACCGGCTGCGGTCTCGGCTGCGTCTACTGCCAGAATGCAGAGATTTCCGGCGGTCAGAGCGGCAAGCCGATTACCATCGAAAGGCTTGCGGATATCATGCTCGAGCTGCAGGATAAAGGCGCCAACAACATCAATCTGGTCACCCCGGATCATTACGCACCGTCCATCCGGGAAGCTGTTCAGACAGCGCGCCGGAAAGGGCTTCATCTTCCTGTCCTGTGCAACTGCAGCGGATACATGTGCGAGGAGACTTTTGAGATCATGCGGCCTTTTACGGACATCTGGCTGCCGGATATGAAATATTATGACAGTGCACTCTCCGCCCGCTTCTCCGCCGCACCGGACTATTTCGAGACAGCCATCCGGGCACTGGAGAAAATGGTGGAGGCGGCCGGCGATCCGGTATTTGACGCGCGCGGCATGATGCAGCGCGGCGTGATCGTGCGCCATCTCGTACTGCCCGGCTGCTATCATGATTCGATCCGCCTGATCGATAAGCTGCACCGCCGTTTCGGCGATCACATTTATATCAGCATCATGAACCAGTATACGCCGATGGCGAACCTGCCTGCAAAGTTCGGTGATATCAACAGAAAACTGACAACATATGAATACAATAAGGTGACGGATTATGCTCTGTCCATCGGTGTGGAAAATGGCTTTATTCAGGAAGGCCCTACGGCGGATGACAGCTTCATACCGGCATTTGATTATGAAGGAGTCTGAAATTCATGAAACAGGAAAACAGCGGACAGACGGCTGTCTGTCCATACAGGAAAAAATGCGGAGGCTGCGACTATCAGGACGTTTCCTATGCGCAGCAGCTCGCTTTCAAGCAGCGCTATCTCGACCGTCTCCTGGGCGGTTTTGCACCCGTAAAACCGATACTGGGGATGGACGATCCGTATCATTACCGCTGCAAGGTACATGCGGTCTACGGCTACAGCCGCCGGACCGGCGCCATTTCCGGCACATACCGGAAAAACACGCACAATGTGGTCAGCATCGACCGCTGCCTGATCGATAACGAACTGGCCGATGAGATTATCGGCACGATTACGGGTATGCTGAAATCTTTCAGAATCAAGGTTTACGATGAGGATACCGGTTACGGCTTCCTGCGCCATGTGATGGTAAGGGTCGGTCACAATACCGGCGAGGTCATGGTGATTCTGGTCGCCGCAGACCCGGTCTTTCCGTCCAAAAACAACTTCGTCAAGACGCTTCTCCGGAAATATCCGCAGATCACCACAGTAGTGCTCAATATCAATAATGCAGACACCAGCATGGTCCTCGGTCCGCGCAATATCGTGCTTTACGGCAAGGGCTATATCGTCGATCAGGTCTGCGGCTGCTCCTTTGCGATCTCTCCGTCTTCATTTTATCAGGTGAATCCGGTGCAGACAGAGCATCTTTACCGCTGTGCGCTTGACTTCGCCGGTCTTACCGGCGGGGAAACCGTGATCGATGCTTACTGCGGCATCGGCACGATGGGCATTCTTGCCGCGCCGCACGCGAAATCTGTTATCGGCGTCGAACTCAACAAAGATGCGGTGCGCAGTGCCATCGGCAATGCCCGCCACAATCATGTCTCCAATATCCGTTTTTACCATGCGGATGCGACGAAATTCATGCAGCAGATGCAGCAAGGCGGTGAAAAGGCGGATGTGATTATCATGGACCCGCCGCGCTCCGGTTCCACGCCGGAATTCATTCAGGCGGCAACTGCTCTCTCCCCTTCGAGGATCGTCTATGTGTCCTGCGGACCGGAGTCGCTCGAGCGCGACCTGCGGCTTTTCGGCAAGCGAAAATATCATGCCGTGAAAATTCAGCCGGTGGATATGTTTCCTTTTACAAAGCATGTTGAAACGGTTGTTCTTTTGTCCCAACAAAAACCGGATGACCACATAGAGATCGACTTAGACCTGGACGAGCTGGATGCCACCAGTGCCGAGTTGAAAGCAACCTATCAGGAAATCAAAGATTATGTGCTGAAAGAATTTGGCTTGAAGGTTTCAAGTTTATATATTTCTCAGGTAAAACGCAAGTGTGGAATTGAAGTGGGAGAAAACTATAATCTTCCAAAATCAGAAAATGTAAGAGTTCCACAATGCCCGAAAGAGAAGGAAGAAGCTATCAAGGCTGCCCTGAAATATTTTGCGATGATCTAAGGACATCGTTGATTTCAAGGAGGAATAACACATGAAAAGCACATTTGAAAAAATGGGTGGAACCTACACACTTGGCGCAGACGGAATTTACTATCCGAATCTTGTCAGTACAGATGAAGAACCGCATTATGGGAAATATGGAATGATGCGGAAAACGTATCTGAAAGAGCATCGTCCGGCAATGTATTCACTGTATATGTTGGAAGACAGACTGGTGGAACATCTGAATCTTGTGGACGATGAAGCACAAGAAAGAATGGATATTCTGGTGTGTCAGATGATGGAGAAGCAGGGGATTACGGAGGAATTGAAAGCTCGTGATCAGATGGAATGGGTCAGAGCGGTAAATGGTATTCGTAATATGGCAGAAGAGATTGTGTTGAAAGAATTGATTTACAGGTAAACAAAGAGCTGAACAGGTAGGACGAAAAATCCTATTTGTTCAGCTTTTGTGTTTATAAGGGGTCAAAGAAGAAGCATATTACAATTCTATAGCAAGTGATCTTTTCTAAGTTTCTGAAGGCTGTTTTTTCCGTCTTGGTCATAAGTTGCCGATTTAATTATTCCATAGTATGGCTTAAAAAACATCCGAACGCCGATTGTAAAATGAAGTTGGACATCTGAATAAAATAAGGATCCATGGCAGGATTTTTGGTAGAATGTTAATTACCACAAAAAACTATCTACAGGAGAATCGCACCATGGACCACTCTCATT
>Ga0256404_1007426_pt1 | contig 17368 bp, 10 predicted proteins | sample RumenRJG_01DNA_FD_185990 | JGI IMG/M metagenome (GOLD analysis project Ga0256404, IMG submission 185990) | Bovine rumen microbial communities from Lethbridge, Alberta, Canada - RJG_01 | ecosystem: Host-associated > Mammals > Digestive system > Stomach > Rumen | place: Canada: Alberta | collected...
CCGTCTCGGTCGCTCAGACGTACCGACCGTATAGCCATATCGACCTTAAAGAACGGAAACGGTGCAGACGTCAGGGCTGCGACCGGTTCAGCACAGGATCCTTTTTTGTATAGTGCCGAAGCAGGGCAACTGCAAGGAGAGCCGTGAGCACATCGGAAACGGGCTGCGATGCGAGTACGCCGTAATAGCCGAATGCCGCAGAGAGAACCTGCAGGACAATGAGAAGGAACACGCCCTGCCGGCCTACCGAGAGCAGAAGTGCACCGAGTCCTTTGCCGATGGACTGGAATACGCAGGTGATGACCAGCACAATCCCCTGAAACAGCATTCCGCACTGCAGGACCCGCAGCATCTCGGTTCCGTAGCTTACGATCGAAGGGTCTGTCATGAAAATCCGGACCAGGGGCCCGGCAAAAATCATGATGGCGGCCATCAGTGACAGCGAAACGACCGATTCACAGAGCAGATTGAAGCGGACGACTTCCCAAAGCCGCTTCCGATTGCCGGAACCGTAGGCGTATCCGATGAGCGGCTGAGCGCCAAAACCAAAGCCGACCATGACCATGATAGTGATCATGTTGACCTTGTTCGCAATGCCGAGCGCAGCCACCGCGTCCGTTCCCCAGGGAAGAATCGAGCGGTTGAGCAGTGTTCCGGCAAAACTTGACATAAGATTGGTGAGAGCGCCGGGAATGCCGATTTTCAGCACGCCGAAGATGTCCGAACCGGGGATTTTCATAAGGCGCGGGTCAATCGACATCCGCCTGCTCTTTTTCAAGATGAAAATTACATAGTAAATGTCGGTCGAGATATTCCCGATCACCGTCGCAATCGCGGCTCCTGCGGCACCGAGTCCGAAAGTGAAAATGAGCAGCGGGTCAAGCACAATGTTGACGATGGCACCAATGATGGTTCCAACAAGCGAGGCATTGGTAAAGCCTTCCGCCCGCAGAGTGTTGTTCGGAACGAGCGGAAAAATCATGAACGGAGCGCCCAGAGCAATGTAGAAATAGTAATCCCGGGCGTACGCACGGGTTTCTTCGGTGACACCAAGCAGCGTGAGAACGGGTCCCTGGAACGCAGTCATCAGAACGGCCACAAGAATTCCAAACAGAATCGAGCCCCAGTAGACAAAAGAACTGACCTTCTTCGCCCGGCCAAAATCCTTCTCACCGAAAAGGCGGGAAATCATTGAACTTCCGCCGATCCCCCACATATCTCCGATCGCGACCATCAGCGTGAAAATGGGTGAAATCAGCGACACGCCGGCCACAAGTGCAGTGTTTCCCGTGAGCGCTATGAAATACGTGTCGACCATGTTGTAGGCGACGGAGATAAGCCCTGCACACACCACAGGAATCGTGAACCGGAAAAACGTTCCGGCGAGCGGCGCTTCATTAAAATCCTTACTTTTCATCAGACTTCCTCATTTCTGTTTGGCTTTTGATCTACTCTGTATTTAACTCCGTTCTGCAATCTGTTCTAGACCCAGATAAGAACGCTTATTCCGTGTTCACAGGTCAAAATCTCAATAATTTCACAGAAAATGACCGCACCAATCCGGACTCTGCATTTCTGAACACACATGCTCTTATTATAACCTTTTCATCCTTTCAACGAAGGCACTAAAAAGACGAAATGACTTTTCTGAATGGGCAGCTATTTAACAAATTTCCGCAGGCTTTCCAACTTCATCGAGAGCTTTGCCATCGGTGCAAATCCGATGATCACCACGATCCGGCCGAAATTTACAGGGCAGATTTCAGATGATAAGATTGAAAATAATAGATGTAATCTATGAACATCATTCCATAAAATGAAGTGAAACGGAATGGTGAAGTATTAGCTGCATTAATAACAGGGAACATTCCCCCGGTCTTCCGGGCAGAGACAGGGGAACAGGGCGGAAGATCAATCATAAAGACAGAGTCTATAGATTGCTCAAAGACAGAGTCTACAGAGTCTGTAGATTGCTCAGTGGACTCAGAGGAGGCTGTAATGAGACAGATCACCATCGGTAAAACTGGGATCACCGCGCCGCAGAATGGTTTTGGCGCGCTGCCGATCCAGCGCGTTTCGAAGGACGAGGCAGTGACGATCCTGCGCGCTGCCTATGCGGGCGGAATGCGGTATTTCGACACGGCGCGCGCTTACTCCGATTCGGAGGAGAAGATCGGCGCGGCGTTTGGCTGGACAGGCGAGATCGCAGATGACGGCTATAAGAGGCCGGCACGCGAGGATATTTTCATTGCGACGAAGACGGCCGCCAAAACTCCGGATGCCTTTTGGCAGGATCTGCACACATCGCTTGAGAAGATGAAGACGCCGTACATTGACGTCTATCAGTTCCATCAGATGGGACAGTGCTACAAACCGGGCGATGGCACGGGAATGTATGAGGCGATGCTCGAGGCGAAGAAGCAGGGGCTCATTCATCACATTGGCGGAACGGCACACAAGATCGGTATTGCAATGGAAGTTGCTGAGTCCGGACTGTATGAGACCGTTCAGTTCCCCTTCAGCTATCTGGCGGGCAAGAAGGAACTCGAGCTTGTGGAAACCTGCCGGAAGAACGGCGTCGGTTTCATCGCGATGAAGGGTCTTGCCGGAGGTCTTATCAACAATTCGAAGGCTGCTATGGCATTCATGAGTCAGTTTGACAATGTCATGCCGATCTGGGGTATACAGCGCATGAGCGAGCTGGAGGAGTGGCTCTCCTACATGGACAGCACACCGCAGATGGACAGTGAGATCTCTGCATTCATCGATAAGGAGCAGAAGGAGCTGTCCGGCGATTTCTGCCGTGGCTGTGGCTATTGCATGCCGTGCACGGTCGGCATTCAGATCAATCAGTGCGCCCGCATGTCGCTGATGCTTCGCCGTGCACCGTCTGATTCGTGGCTCTCTCCGCACTGGCAGGAGGAAATGAATAAGATCGACAACTGCGTAAACTGCAGACTCTGCGCTTCCCGCTGCCCGTACGAACTCGATACGCCGAACCTTCTCCGCAAAAACCTGGCCGACTATCGCAATGTCCTGGCCGGCAGGGCAAGTGTGCAGGAGCATGTGCACTTCGGGAAGTGAGACACACGGGCCGGATCGTAATATTCTGAGCTCTTTATCTAAAAAAATGAATATCTGACAGGTCGGATCAGCTGGCAGACACAGGCTGATTCGAAGGAATGTCAGAACATGGAAGGACAGTCTGTGACATTGCAGGCTGTCCTTTGAAAACCTGTAAGAGAAGCAAATAGGAAAATGAGGGGAGTTATGAAAAAGAAGATTGCAATGTTACTTGCAGCGGTAATGACCGCAGCCTGCCTGTCTGCATCAGTGTCATCGCCTGTGAGTGCGGCACCGGCAGCGCAGCCAGCAGCCACTGGGACTGCGGCTCAGTCCGGACAGGACGTATTGATTTCGCTGTCCTTTACCGGTGACTGCACGCTCGGAACGGATGTGCATTTCTCGGCGGCATCGAGTCTGCCTGCTTATTACAATAAATATGGCCCCGATTATTTCCTTGCGGGTGTAAGACCATTCTTTGCAGAAGATGATCTCACCTGTGTCAATCTCGAAGGCACGCTTACTACATCCGGCACCCGCGCGAACAAGACCTATGCGTTCAGGGGAGATCCATCCTACACGGCAATTCTGACCGGAAGCTCCGTCGAGCTCTGTAATTTTGCGAACAACCATAACCGTGACTATGGGAATCAGAGTTTTGTCGATACTGCGAATGCACTGAATGCAGCGGGTATCGGCTGGTTCTGCGACGATGTCACCTATCTTACGGAAGTGCGCGGCGTGAAGGTCGGTTTCCTCGGAATCTATGAGCTCGAGGGCCTGCTCGGCTGCGACAGCCTTGTAAAGGCGGATATTGCAAATCTGAAGGCGCAGGGTGCGGAATACATCGCGATTGAATTCCACTGGGGCATCGAGCGGGATGCGGTTCCAGACGCTTACCAGGTGACGCTCGCGCATAATGCGATCGACTATGGGGCAGATCTGGTAGTCGGTGCGCATCCGCATGTTCTGCAGGGAATCGAGACCTACAAGGGAAAGCAGATCGTCTACAGTATGGGCAACTTCTGTTTTGGCGGAAACTCGAATCCGTCCGATAAGGATACGATGATCTATCGCATGTATGTGCTGATGGGAACGAATGCGGACGGAACGCACACCGTCAGGGCAACACAGGAGGACGTCATTCCGTGCAGGCTTTCCTCAGTGCCAAATTACAATAACTATCAGCCGATCGTTCTGATTGGATCGGAGGCAGAGCGCGTCATCGCCAAAATTCAGCAGCGCTCGAATGGTATTGCGGCGAAATATGGCGTGACGGCGGACACCGTCGTCTGTGACCCGCGCTGCACGCAGGCAGCGTACGATGCAGCAGTAGCCCAGGCGCAGGCTCAGGCGGCCAGCCAGACAGCAACGGGCCAGGTATCTGCGCAGAAATAAGCTTTGATTCAGATACAGACGGCTTCATTACAGACAGCGTTCTTTTCGGCCTGACTGGGAGATGTACCAGGAAAACAGGCCCGGGAGGAGAGTTTTTTTATGATCGGTATGCCGGAACTTACAACTCTTTGTTATCTCGTAAAGAATGGGAAAGCGCTCATGCTTCACCGTGTGGTGAAGAAGAATGACGTCAATAAGGACAAGTGGATCGGCGTCGGCGGACATTTTGAGAATGGCGAGAGCCCGGAGGACTGTGCAAGGCGTGAGATCTTCGAGGAGACCGGTCTTAAAGCTGAGAGGATGACGCTGAATGGCGTTGTGACCTTTGATTCGGCAAAACAGGATCACACGGAGTATATGTTCCTCTATACGGTGACAGAGTGGTCCGGAACCGCACATGAGTGTGATGAGGGTGTGCTGGAGTGGACGGATTTCGGTGCGATCCGGAACATGAACCTCTGGGAAGGAGACCGGATTTTCTTAAAGCTCCTTGAGGAGAAGAGGCCGTTTTTCTCGTTAAAACTTGTTTATGATATGCAGGATGTTCTTAAGCGGGCAGTTCTTGACGGTCAGCCAATGGAGCTTTTCGATATCCTGGGCCCGGATGGATCTCCCGCGGGCTTTACACGCGAGCGGAGCATCGCGCATGAGATGGGCAGTCTGCACGGGACTGTGCACATCTGGATTGCAAAGAAGGAATCGGAAAATCTGTCTGGAAAGGACCAGAGCAGAAGTGCTGCGGAGAACAACTGCAGCCCGGTGAACGGGGCAGAAAACTCCAGAGTGAAATCGGACAAGACCGCTGAAAAAGATGCGAACTCTCATTGGGAGCTGCTGCTTCAGAAGCGGGCGGCAGATAAGGATTCGTACCCGGGCTGCTATGACATCTCATCGGCTGGCCACATGAAGGCAGGAGATGGCATTGAGGAGACGCTGCTCCGTGAATTTCACGAGGAAATGGGGACCAGCGCCTCGCCGGATGATTTCATTTATGTCGGTGACCATCTTTCTTATCATGAGAGTGTATTCTACGGAGGGCCGTTCCGGGATTATGAGCTCAGCCACATTTTCGTCTATAAACTGTCAGACAGGATCGATGCGGGGAAACTGAACCTGCAGAAGGAAGAAATCGAACGCGTCGACTGGATCCGTTTTGACGAACTCGAAAGGCGGATGCAGGATGGAACAATAAAAACCTGTATCGACCCGGATGAGCTTTCGATCCTGAAAAGGTTTTTGGAAAAACAGTGAAACTACCTGATGTTCAGCTCACAGGGTCTATAGTTTTGTTGGACAGAAAAAATCGGCACGCAGCGGGGACTCCGGATGGATCCCGGCACTGCGTGCCGATTTAGTTAATGAAAGATGCAATCTGCATCTCAGATACATGCAATTTCGGTACTTGTCATTTCAGGTGTTTTTCATCTCTGGCACTTATTAGTAATGTCAGATACTTGTCATCTCAGGCACATATCATTTCACTTACCTGTAATCTCCGATACTTGTCATTTTAGGTACTGCATGAATTTCTGTGCCTTCTTGCTCACAGGCTTCGAAAGGTCGATGGACCGGATTTCCTTGCGGAGCGGCAGGACACTCTTCGCGTTGACGGAGAGTTCGTCGATGCCCATGCGAAGGAAGGTCTCCGTGAGGGAGAGATCCGCGCCGAGTTCCCCGCAGATGCCGACCCAGCAGTTGTGACGGTGTCCGGCGTCGATGGTCATCTTGATCTCGCGCAGAACCGCCGGATGATGGGAATCTGCGAAGGGCTCGAGCTTTGCGTTGACGCGGTCGATGGCGGTGGTGTACTGGGTGAGGTCGTTGGTTCCGAGAGAGAAGAAATCGACTTCCTCAGCGAGTTCATCGGCGCACAGCACGGCAGCCGGTGTCTCGACCATGATGCCGATCTGCGGATTGCCCATCTTGACATTCTCATTTTCGAGTTCACGTCTGCACTCAGCCAGGATTTCCTTTGCCTCGCGGACCTCGCGGACGGAGATGATCATCGGGAACATGATGCCCATGTTGCCGTATGCAGAAGCGCGGAGCAGAGCGCGGAGCTGGCGCTTGAAGAAGTCCTTCCTCGTGAGGCAGATGCGGATCGCGCGATAGCCGAGCGCCGGATTGGTCTCGTGATCAAGGTTCATCCAGTCGATCGTCTTGTCAGCACCGATATCGCAGGTGCGGATGACAACGAGTTTTGGCGCAAGCGTCTCGACAACGCGCTTGTAGGCCTCGAACTGCTCATCCTCCGTAGGCTCCTTCGAACTGTTCAGATATACGAATTCGGAGCGGAAGAGGCCGACGCCCTCCGCGTCGTTTTCCTGTACGGATCCAATGTCCTGCGGACCTCCGATGTTCGCGAAAACTTTGATGGTCCGGCCGTCGATGGTGGTATTGGTTTTGCCCTTGAGCTCCTTGAGAAGAGCCTCTTTCTTGAGGTCCTCATTGTGTTTTGCCGTGAGTGTGTCGATGAGGTCCTGTGTCGGCTCGACGTAGACGCAGGAATTGTAGCCGTCGAGAATGGCGAATTTGCCGTCCCAGCTGTCCTCAATCTGCTTGCACTGAATGAGGGTCGGCGTGTTCATAGAGCGGGCGAGGATGGCCGTGTGGCTGTTCGAAGAGCCCTCGCGCGTGATCATGCCGAGAAGTTTGGACTTGTCAAGCTTGACGGTGTCGGAGGGGGCAAGGTCTTCAGCGACGAGGATGCACGGCTCGGTGCCCTGCATCGATTCGGTGTCATTTCCCATCAGAATATCGAGGACGCAGTTTCCGACATCAATGACATCGGTGCTGCGGGCTTGGAAATACGGGTTATCCATCTCCTTGAACATCTGCGCCATATTCGCGAAGCCCTGCTTCACGGCGTATTCGGCGGTGTGCTTCTGATCGGCGATGATTGACTTGACGGAGTCGTTGAGGTCATCGTCATCGAGCATTTCCGCGTGAAACTCGAAAATCCCGGCGCTGTCTTCACCGGCTGCCCTGACAGCCTTTTCATAAAGCGCATTCTGCTGTTCCTGTGCCTTTACTCTTGCCTTCTCATAACGGTCGAGTTCGGGAATCGGATCGTCCACGAGGCTGTCGCTGATTTCATAGGTCGGAGCCTTGAAGATTTTGATTTTGCCGATTGCGATACCGTTCAGTATTGATATACCTGTTCCTACCTGCATTTTCCCTCCCTGGCCGCTTTGCGGCCGCGGGTACGTATTGCCCGGAAACTCTCATGCCGCCGGGAATTTCCTGACTGCCCCGAATTCCTGCGGCAGCGAAAACTTCCTGTTTCACAGAACCCCTGTTTCGGCGGAATTTCCGGTAAGTAACCCCTGTAAATGAAATGCACATCAGGGTTCTGCCCTGATGTGCATCCGCCTGATCTATAAAAATATCAGAAGTTGTCCTTCATGAACTGCTCGATGGCAGCGGCAGCAGCCTCTTCATCGGGTCCCTCGACCTTGATGGTGACGGTGTCGCCCTGTACGACGCCGAGGCTCATGAGCTTCATAAGCTTGCTCATGTCTGCGCTCTTGTCGCCTTTGGTCAGTGTGAACGTAGAACCATATTTCTTGACTTCCTTGACGAGAAGTCCTGCCGGACGAGCGTGGATTCCAACCGGATCGGTAATGGTGTAAGTAAATTCTTTCATGATCTTTCTCCTTTTCAAAGTGGATTCATCTTGTCAGCTTTTTCGTCGCCAAAACGCTGACGGCTTTCGATGTTTTAATTATAGAACCTATTTGCTGCAAAACCTATTTGCACCTGTAGTATTCAGGCAGATATTTCTCGATATTTTCCGGGCGCTGCTCATTGTTTTACCTGGGCAGAGATGAGCAGCACCAGCGTGCCCTGAGATTACTTTGCTTCTTCGCCGCACTTTACATCCTCGTAATCATCAGAGTTTGTAAGAAGGACGCAGACCATGTCGGAGTGTCCGGCCTTTGCAATCTTTTCCTTGCTGAAGCGAAGGATCGGCTGACCCTTCTTGACCTGATCGTCTTCCTTTACGAGAGGTGTGAAGCCATCGCCATTCATCTGAACTGTGTCGATGCCTACGTGGATGAGGACTTCCTGATCGTTCTCACCTGTGATGCCGATCGCGTGTTTTGTCTCAGCGACAGAAGAGATCGTGCCGTCGTAAGGAGCAAGAATTACTTCCGTGTCCGGTTCAATGCCGACGCCTTCACCCAGCGTTCCGGCTGCAAATGTTGGATCAGGGATTTCCGTGTAAGGTACAACCTTGCCGCTTACCGGAGCGTAGATCTTGCCGGCCGAGCTGCTGATGACAACCTTTGCATGCTCTGCTTCTTCCTTCAGAGCCTTCTCTTCATTGGCTGCCTTCTCCTCGATGTACTTATCATTGTCTTCCGGATCTTCATGCCAGAAGAAGAAAGTAAGAGCGAATGCAATGCCGCCGGAGATTGCAAGCAGTACGAGATAAACCGGGATGTTGTCGATGGTGAGAAGTCCCGGGATACCGGTGACACCATATGCTGTAGCGCCGAGGCCGGAAATGGAACCGAACAGTGCGCCGACAGCGCCGCCGATCATACCGAAGACAAACGGCTTGTAAAGGCGGAGGTTGACACCAAAGATTGCCGGCTCCGTGATGCCAAGGGAAGCGGAGAGAGCAGAAGGAATTGCAACAGATCTTCTCTTTGCGTTTTTCGTTTTGATACCGACAGCAAGGCAGGCGCCGAACTGTGCAAAGTTCGCGGCGGATGCAAGCGGCATCCAGATGTTCAGGCCGCCCTCTGCGAGCATGCCGGCCTCGATGACGTTGTACATGTGGTGCAGACCCATGACGACGGTGATCGGGTAGATGGCACCCATTGCAGTGGCGCCGATACCGTATCCTGCAGTGATGAGCCACTTCGCGCCGGTGAGAACGTATGTCTCAGCAGTGGAGAAGATAGGCCCGATGATCATGAAGGTAAGGAGTGCGGTGACAAATACTGTTGTAAGAGGAGTGACGAAGAGGTCGATGATTTCCGGCACGTGCTTGTGAAGCCACTTCTCCAGTTTACTCATGAAGTAAACGGCGATGATGACCGGAATGACATGACCCTGATAGCCTAACTGGTTGACCTGGCCGAAAGTGTAGCTTCCGATTTTCAGACCGTGCCCGAAAAGGTACCAGACATCATAGCCGTCTGCTGCATTCCAGCCGTTGGTGAGCGACGGATGAACCATCATCAGACCGATGACGGCACCGAGGAAAAGGTTGCCGCCGAAAACGCGCGCCGCACTGATTGCGACGATGACGGGCAGGAATGTGAAAGCAGTGTTGGAGACGAGGTCAAGGAATCCATACCAGTCGGAATCCGAGAAGCCCGGGATAGCATGGCCGAGTGCCTCGACAATGCCCATCATCAGACCGGATGCGACGATGGCAGGAAGAATCGGGACGAAGACGTCACCGACCGTCTTGAGCATGCGTCTCCAGACCGGAGCCTTGGCTGCAGCGGCAGCCTTTACATCGTCCTTGGATGCTGCTGTAAGACCGGTGACGGCAAGAAATTCATCGTAAACCTTGTTGACGGTGCCGGTTCCGATGATGATCTGGAACTGGCCGTTCGACTGGAACGTTCCCTTGACGCCATCAACGTTTTCAATTGCCTTCTGATTAATCTTGCTGTTATCTGCGACGACCAGTCTGAGTCGTGTCGCGCAGTGTGCCGCACTGATGAGGTTTTCCTTGCCGCCGAGCAGCGGGACCAGCTCTTCAGCGCACTTCCGGTAATCGAGTGCCATGATTGGTTACCCCTTTCTTTGAAGCTACGTTGGTACTTTCTGGATGCTTCGTGTTGCCTATTGATGAATGCCTGTTGATGATATCCCCTGCGATTACAGCTGTTCCGGGGGACCTGTGCCTGCTGCCTTTGAGTGTCCCTGGTGACGGAAGGTCCCGACGGTTTGTAATCGTTTTCAATCTGTTTTCATTTTAGTATTTTATAAAATTATTGTAAACTGTTCTTTCTGTAGATAATTATCACTTGTTTTTGTGAAGATTTACCAGTAAGGGTGGTCAAGTATCCATCAGGTATTTATTCAGACAACAATTGGCGGAGCATAGTACTGCCATTTTGACGAACTGCCTGGAGTTTCGAAGAGCAGAAGGGCGCAGAAAACCTGTCACGGGTCTGATTTCCGATAGACCGACAAGAATTTCCATAGTTGAGGTTTGAAACTGAAATATTGGCGACGGCAGGGTTTCTGAGACTTGTTTGCGTCTGTCATTTCCGATCAGCCCACAATTATTTCCGTGAAGCGGTGATCTGGAGCCTGTATGGTGGGATCCGGGGTTTCTGAAAGCCCTTTCTGGCAGCCACGCCCGGAGTGCGTACAGTAATTTTCACAAGAATGATAAAAGCGGTAGCTTGTTGATGAACCTGGGTTTTCAAGGTATGTTCGCGTCTTCAGTTTCCGGAAAGCCGTCATTTATTTCCGCGGGAATTGGGAGAATGTAGTGGAAGAATGTAGTGGGAAAATGTAATGTAAGAATAAAGTTTTTAAGACATAATCGTCGTCAAACGTCAGATAGCCAGCGCCCGAAAAAAAAGGACGCTGGCTATCTGACGTTTACAGGTAATTATCGATGCCAATTCGCAGGCATCAGTCTGCTGCTATAAATTTCTGGCTTGATTTTAATGAGCAGAGGGCCTCTTTCTGATCGCCTCTGTTTACATCAGTCCGAGTTTTTCGAAGGCCTTGTACAGGCCGTCATCGGTGACAGAGGGGCAGACCATGGTGCTGACTTTCTTGAGTGCTTCCGCTCCGTTTTCCATGCAGACGCTGGTGTGAACCGTCTGGATCATCGCAAGGTCATTCATGGAATCGCCGAATCCGATGGTGTCCTCGATCGGGACGCCCAAGTAATCACAGACGCGGCGGACGCCGCGGCCTTTATCGAAGGCGCGGTTGATGAGTTCGCCGTTTACGCAGCTGTGCTCTTTGATTTCCTGCATGCAGAAGTCAAAGTCTTTCTCCAGGAGTTTTCGCGCCGGCTCGAGCTGGTCCCAGGAACTGCACATGATGACAACTTTGTAAATCGGTCTTCCGTCATATTCGCTCATGGGGTGAATGCTGAGTTTTGACGCGAGAGCCTTGCGCCAGCGCTCGATTTCTGAATTTCCTTCGGACTGACCCTTGAGGAAGTCACCGAGATTTTCGTCGCCGTAGGTGCGGTCTTTCGCTTCGATTGTGCAGAAGACACCGCTCTCATGAAGGGAGGTGAGCGCTGTTTGCGTCTGCTCCTTTGTCATCGGGCAGTCGTAGATGACATCGCTGCCGACGGTGACGTAGCCGCCGGCGCTTGCGACCATTCCGTCAAAACCATATCCGAGCACCGGTTCGAGCATGGCATAGTTGCGTCCTGTGCAGAGGAAGACCTTGTGGCCTGCTGCCTGTGCCCTGCGGATTGCCGTCAGTGCGGAATCCGGCGGGACGTTTGTTCCGGCGGGCGTGAGAGTACCGTCAATATCGACAAAAATCAGCTTTTTGCTCATGGTGAGCGTGATCCCCCTTATTCAATTCCCGAGTATTTCCTTTTTACTATTCCCGATGTTGCTCTACTGCTTCCGATGACGATTCACTATTACGATGTCGCTTTACTGCTTCCGATGACAATTCACTGTTACGGCACCGCTTTGCCATTTTATATAACTGTGTGGATTTCGGTGTTACATCGACTCTCTGTCGACGATCGTGTATTCGAGCATGGTCTGTGAAACGGTAAGGCTGCGGCCGTTGTCATCGATCAGGCGAAGCAGCATGGCAGCGGCTTCGCGTCCGCACTGCCGGTAATAGAGGTGTGCCGTTGTGAGAGGCGGATCCACAAAAGTTCCTGCCCAGCTGTCGCCGAGGCCGGCGATGCTGATATCGTCCGGGATCCGGAGTCCTGCCTCGTGGATCGCCTTCATCGCGCCGAGGGCGATCGCGTCCGTAGCGCAGAGCACTCCGTCAAAATTTCTGTTTTTCAGCATCCGTGCCATGCATTCCTTCGCTTCGGCAGCGTCAAAACCTACTTCTGCGAGCTGGAGGTCTTCTTCCGGAAGTCCTGCTTCCTTCCATGCACGAAGGACTCCGTTCTGGCGGTTGAGCCCGGCAGCGATATCTTTGGTGGAGACCCCGATGTAGACGACGTGTTTTCTTCCCTTGCGGATGATTCTGCGAGTGAGCTCTTCCATCGCGCCGGAGTCGTTGTGGTAAACGCAGGGAAGCCCTGCAAAATTCTGGCCGGTGATCACGACGGGAACAGAAGAATTCCGGATGGCATCGGACAGGGAGGGAGTCATGGTGACGCCCATCAGGATAATGCCCGCGACCTGGCTGTTCTGCATGTTCTCGAGGTAGCGCAGTTCCATGTCGCGGCTTCCTTCAGTGCTGCCGAGCATGGTGAGGTAATTTCTCTCCGTGAGCGTATCGGAGATGCCGGCCATGATCTGTGAGACAGAATCCGAGTGAATCTTCGGGACGATCACACCGATCTGGCCGCCTTTGCCGGTCCGCATGCTCTGGGCCATCAGATTCGGTCTGTAGCCGGTCTTCCTGATGGCTTCGCGGATTTTCTCACGTTTTTCCTCGGAGAGAGAACCATCGTTCATGTATCTACTCACGGCTGCGGGTGACACGCCGGCGATGTTTGCCACATCCTTGATTGTATATGTTTTTTCTGCCATAGATTTACCATTGCTGTAGTACAGCAGCTTGTACAGATGAGTGTACGCTGAATGTACACATGTAATCGATTTCAAAATGATTATAAAAAACTGTTTCAAACGCTGCAAGAATTTTCGGATTGAAGAACGACGAAATTTTGAAAATCTTTTTGTGAGTTTTTACGGGCACGAAAGAATTTTCAGATTTGGGCAAGGATCATAGCGATTTACACAGGGAGAACAGTTTCAGGAGCATAGAAAGGGTATAGAAAATCCTCTCTGGCCCAGGAAAACTGAAGGCCACGGCATCGCAGGGGATCAGCAGGAAATCAGATTGAAAAGAAAAATGAAATGATTGCATGAAATGATTCATCCCAAATCCCGGAAGCAGATGAAATAACTTGAAAATATCTTGAATATCATTCTTCTGACACCTGTGGCCTGATTCAGGTTTATATTTCCATGGTTGTAGCTGGCTGATACGAATTTACATATTTCTACGTAAATATCTGCCTGTATTTTTAAAATGTCTGATCAATGTGTCTGTTTCCTTTGCATAATATTTTTTGAGATCTGTTAAATGATGGTATACTAATGGAAATTGGCCGCAATGACAGAAATTTTGTACAAGGATTCATTTATGAAAGTCTGGTTTGAAGGCTTTTGAAGGTCTTCGGGTCGGGTTTTCTTTCTTCTGAAATAACTGTTCCTGGCCGATTGGTTTCTTATCTGTTTTCTGTGGGGGAATATTGGAATGAGAGACTGTCACGATGGCCGAACTGTACCTGCCTGTTCTGTGCGCACGCCTGCTTTGCTGCGAAGGCTGATTCTCCGGCTGCATGGATTCTTCTGCGCATTTCTTTTTTCGTCTCTTTCCTGCCTTTTGATATCTTTGCTGCTCTGTCTGCTGCCGGCTCTCTCGCTTTCGTTTCTGTTTCATCCGCTTACGGTGAACGCTGCTTCTGAGACAGCCACAGGGAAGATCATTTATCTTGTCTACGATGATTCCAACAGTATGCATGACAACGGGAAAACCCGCTGGAGCATTGCAAAGTACGCCATGGAAGTATTCGGAGCGATGCTCACGGATGAAGATGAAATGCACATCTATCCGATGAGTATGATCGACAGCAGCAATCAATATGACGAGAATGAAGTTCTCGTTTTGAAGGGCAGTGACGCCGGGCGTGTGTCGACGATCCGGAGCATGGACGGGCATTTCAGGACGCCGGTCGAGGTACTGCAGCATGCAGGTGACGATCTCATCGCATCCGGGGATGAGCGCGAGAAGTGGCTTGTTCTTATCACGGACGGAAAGTTCAATGACCCCTCGGATATCAACAATTCGCTCGATGATGACAAAGCAAGAGATATCCTCGCCGGCTATAACGATCAGGGGCTTAATCTTGTCTATCTCGGCATCGGGAATCAGGCCCCGGAATTCGCGGGAAATCCGGACAAGGGATTCTTCACCTATACGGCAGACGATGGACAGGAAGTCATCTCGCAGGTGACGAGTGTTGCCAATCAGATTTTTGACCATCAGATTCTGCCGGATAATCACATTCAGGTAAATGACAAGGATGTAACGCTGGACATTGATATCCCGACCAGTCAGATTGTAGTTTTCGCGCAGGGCGATGATCCGAAGATCGGCGCGCTGTCGGAAAACGGCATTGAAATTGCACCGACCGACAAACAGCCGGTACAGGTAAACGGGGACGATGTCCATGAGGATGGTTTCAATGTGGAGCCGGGACTCAACGGAATCGTCTATGTTTACGAAGCGGGCGAGAAGCCGTTCTCAAAGGGTCAGTTCTCGCTCACGGTCGACGGGGCCTCCTCCGTCCAGTACTATTTCAAGCCGGGCGTTATCATCAATACGGTTCTGAAGCAGGACGGCGTCGAGGCGCAGCAGAATGATAAGCTTTATCGCGGAGAATACGATGCAGAGCTTAATTTCATTGACCCGACGACCGGAGAAGTCCTGACGAAGAGCTCCTCTGATCTTCTGAGCGAGGCGCAGATGTCGCTCACCGTGAACAACAACGGAAACGAGCAGACGTTTGACGGAGAGACGGGGACCATCACGCTGGAGCAGGGGACAGTCGATATTTCGGCATCGGCTTACTTCCCGACGAGCAATGTGGCCCTGACGAGTGAGCCGAGGACCTATGAGATTCTCCCGGATCCGGAAAAACTCACGCTGACGCTTGATCCGGAGAGCGCCACCTATACGCCGGATCAGCTCGGACCGGAGACCGTGCCGTATAAGCTGACTGTGACCCACACGGACACAGGAGAGGTGCTGACCGAGGAAGAGTGGAACAACTGCACCGTGAACGTGGGGTCAGCCTCGAATGTGAAATGGGTTACGGAAAAGGGAGACGAGGTCGGTACGTTTTATCTGCGCCCGGTCGCAATGACAGAGAAGTTCGAAGAGATTCCGACCGGTGAGGGACAGTTCGCTGTAAGCGCGGATTACGAGGTGGATAAGCGCGTCGGCCATGGCGCGAAGAATCTTTCGATGACGATCGGGGCTTATCAGGGGACAAAGCTTGTCCTCACCGTCGGGAAACCGGAGAAAAGCTTCAACCTGTTTCATCCGGACGGAACAGAGGAGCCGGTCCGGGTCAGTGTACAGAAAATCAATGCGCAGAATGGCGAGGCGGTGGACCTCACGAAGGAGGAAATCGAGAGCCTTGAGCTCACCGGAAAGTCGGATAAACGGGTCGGCTGGAAGGTTGTGAAGAACGACGATGGGACCTTCGATGTGGAGCCGACGTTTTATACCAGAATCCCGCTTGTCCGCAAGCTCATCACCCAGACCGGTCCGACAGAGCTCACCGTGACAGCCACCGGTGAGTCAGGGCAGTATCGTTTTGAAGGAACCGGGGAGACAACGGTGGATATTGTTCCAAAGACGCTTCTCGACATCATCATCAACGCCGGTCTCCTGATTCTTATCATCGCAGCGATCATCGGATATATCCGGAAAAGCCGGTTCCCGAGGGGCAAGAGCTGGAAGCGCTATATCGTCTATAAAAACACATCAATTCCGGTTGGATTCTCGGTCAGCCTCCTGTCCATGATTTATCCCTGGTGCAATGAGAGCGGAACGCTTCACTGCTACAGATCCGGCATGGGATGCACAGTTCCGAATCTCAGGCTGAAAGCAGTGGCAGGCCGGACATTTATCATTTTGAATTATAAGAGCATCAATATCGAGAAGACCAAGATCGGAGCGAAGTTCTATAAGAAGAAAGACGATCTGAAGAACAAACAGTTCGGATGTGGAAGCACGATGATGACCTCGTGCAAAGAAGTGAACGGGCGCATGAAGGAAATGGGCGTACTGCATTTCTGAGAAAGTTTTCAGGCTGTACGGAAATACCGGATCACAGCCTGCAGATGAAGGAGGAACGATATGGGAGCACCGACATTACTGGTAGGACTTGGCGGAAGCGGCTCAGACGTCGTACAGGCGGTCTACAGGAAGGCAACCGACAAGCAGAAGGAACAGATCAGCTTCGTCATTTTTGACACGGATGTCAATGAGCTGCGGGGAATTGAGGATGAAATGCCTCTCATCCGCACGGTTCAGGTTTCGACGAGACTGACGGTCGGAGAATATCTGGATGTCGATCAGTATGCGCGCGACAACTGGTTTCCGGTCAATCATATCCTGAGCGGGAAATCGCTCACCGAAGGTGCCGGGCAGGTGAGGGCGATTTCAAGACTTGCGCTGAATACGGCGATCCAGCAGGGGAAACTGGCACCTCTCGACGGTGCCATTGAGTCGCTCTACAAGCTGAGCGGCCAGAAGACGCAGCAGTCGCCGCGCGTCATTGTCACCGGATCACTCTGCGGCGGCACGGGATCCGGCCTGATCCTTCCGGTCTGCCTCTATATCCGCAATTTCATGACGACCAAGCTCCAGCAGAGCTCTGCCATCATCCGCGGCTTCTTCCTCCTGCCGGAGGTATTCTACGGTGTCATCAACACCCAGAGCGAGCGCAACAATCTCCGCAGCAACGCCTATGCGGCACTGCGTGAGATCGATGCCTTCATGATGAAGGCAGACGGCTCTCTTCCTGCGAACTATGATCTCCACTTCATGGCGCCCAGAGCCGGCGGATCGGGACAGGAAGAATACAGCGGAAAACCGATGGATTTCTGCTTCCTGTTCGACGGACAGAATCTGAACGGACAGAAGCTGAACAGTTTTGCCGAGTACAAGGCGCATGCGG
>Ga0256404_1007428_pt1 | contig 17364 bp, 16 predicted proteins | sample RumenRJG_01DNA_FD_185990 | JGI IMG/M metagenome (GOLD analysis project Ga0256404, IMG submission 185990) | Bovine rumen microbial communities from Lethbridge, Alberta, Canada - RJG_01 | ecosystem: Host-associated > Mammals > Digestive system > Stomach > Rumen | place: Canada: Alberta | collected...
AAGCGCTCCGACAGCATTTTGAGCAAAGTCAATATAGCGTATGCGCACGTGTATAAGCTCGATGAGCTTGTTTCAATGGTAAAAGCGGGCTGAACGCCGACTGAGGAGCAAACCTATGACAGTTTAAAGCTTTGGAAAGGATTTATGAGCAATGAAAAAAAGAACTTCGTTCCCCCGTTTTTTCACCGCCGCCGCTATGATACTGAGCATGCTCGCGGGGGCGCTGCTTGTTTCCTGCGCGGGAAATAAAAAGGAGCCCGTTGTGCCGCCCGTGCGCATTCCCAAGTTCCCCGCCTCTGTCAACTACACCGACTCGCGCGAAAACATAATTCGTGATGCCGTTAAAAACGCTCAGGCTGTTGCGTGTGTGCGGATAGGCGATTGGCTTGGCGAAACCGCGGATTTGCTTTACACAACGTTTGAAGCGGAAGTGATCGAAACCGTCCGAGGCGAGCTGCCCAAGAACATAGTCCTTTTGCAGGACGGAACGGCCGAATCGTCCTTGTCATCCCAAAGATGGCCGATCTTCACTGCTGGAAACGAGCTTTTCCTGTTTCTGAACAAATATGAAAACCACCCCGGCGCGAGGAATATTCAGCCGGACAACGCTTACTATATCGCCGGAATGACTTTAACCGTTTGCGATATGGTCACGCTCGATTCGGGTGAAAAATACGTTATTCCCCGCGATTCGCTGATGAGCGCAAATATGCCCGGCGTGAGTAAATGCCTTGTTTTCAATCGAGCGATCATCCAAAGCTGCTTTGATGAGATAAAAAGAGTCGATCCCGTTTGGAACGAAGTTGAAAGAAGCAATAAATACGTTTTGCCGTTTGAAAAACTCGTCGCCGCCATAAAAGAGCTCGGCTGAGCCGCTTAGCCCCGCAAAGGGGCTTTTTCTTTTGCTTTTATGCCGTGAATCATTGTTAAACCACCCTTTTAATGGTATAATATTATTTTGGAAGAATAGAGTATTTCGTGCGGCTTTTTTCGGATCGTTGAACACCGTTCCCCCGAAAAACGCCCGCAAAGCGGTCGGAAAATCTTTCGCAGTATTTTTCGAAAAACCCCGATTTAAGTATTGACATTTGTTTTTTTTTTTTACAATGTAATTAACGGGAATTCTCTGATGCATATCGGGTCTGCCGCTATCGAAGCTATCCCGGCTCGTCTGCATCTGTTCCCGTAAAAGAAAGCTTTTGAAAGGATTTATGAGCAATGAAAAAAAGAACCTCGTTTCCCCGTTTTTTCACCGCCGCCGTGCTGATACTTAGCATACTCGCGGGTGCGCTGCTTGTTTCCTGCGCAGGAAATAAAAAGGAGCCTGTTGTGCCGCCTGTTCGTATGACGGAGTATCCTTCTCATGCAAGTTTTGGGTATGCTCCTGCTTCAGTAGCCGATGCCGTAGAGGAATCCGATGCGATTGCTTACATACGTATCGGTGATTGGCTTGGCTATACCGATGATATGTACAGCACCCTTTTTAGCGCCGAAGTCATTGAAACCGCAAAAGGCAACCTTCCCTCAAAGTTCACGCTTATTCAGGATGGCTCAAGCAGATTTACCCTTGAAGGTCATCCGCTGTTCACGGCGGGCAACGAGCTGTTGCTTTTTCTTAACAAGCTTTCCGATGAAGGCAGAGAACGCAATAAACTTCCGGACGACTCATATATTATAACCTGTGCTCATATAACAACTTTTGACGTTATTGCCATAGACGGCGAAAAATACGCTTTTCCCCGCAACTATGCGCTACTTGAGACCATGCCGAGCTCCGTACGCAATTTTGCACAAGACGAAACGTTTTTGAAAAAAGCCGTTGATGAGCTTATCCGTTCGGACAGCATTTGGGAAAACGTCGATACGATGCAGTATCGTTATCACGTTTACAAACTCGATCAGCTTCTGTCAATGGTAAAAGCGGGCTGAATGCTGAATTAGGAGCAAACCTATGACAGTTTAAAGCTATGGAAAGAATTTATGAGCAATGAAAAAAAGAACTTCGTTTCCCCGTTTTTTCACCGCCGCCGCTCTAATACTTAGCATACTCGCGGGTGCGCTGCTTGTTTCCTGCGCGGGAAATAAAAAGGAGCCCGTTGTGCCGCCCGTGCGCATGACAAGCAAGTTGCTTATCGATTACTCCACAAGCATTGAGGAAAGGATGGCGGATGCTGTCGAAAATGCGGATGCCGTCGCTTACGTTCGCATCGGCGATTGGCTCGGTGATGCGGATGATAGTTACGCTATGTATGAATTTGAGACGGTCGAGCTCATCAGGGGCGAGCTGCCCGAGGGTTCCGTGCTGCTTCAGGACGGATCGAGCACCGGCACGATTCCGAATTTTCCCCTTTTCACCGCCGGAAACGAACTGCTTCTTTTTCTGAAAAAAAGCGGTGATTATACGAAAGAGCATCTAAACCTGCCGAATGATTCCTATTTTATCGGCGGCTCATCCTATACCGTTTCGGATATCGTTACCCTCGAATCGGGTCAAAAATTTCTTATCCCAAGGGAAAGTATGTTTGCAAACGGCGTGCTGCCCGGCGTTGCAAAAAGCATAGTTGCGGACATCAAGCTTCGCGAAAGCTGCCTTGATGAATTGAGGCGGGCGGACGAAATTTGGAACGATATTCCGCGAAGAAGCAACTACGTTTGCTATCTTGATAAGATAATCGCCGCCATAAAGGCGCTCGGCTGATATTCCGCCCCGTTCATTCGGGGCTTTTTTCTTTGTTTTCTCCCATTTTTTCAGCGTGAATCATTGTTAAACCGCCCTTTTAATGGTATAATATTATTTTGGAAGAATAGAGTATTTCGTGCGGCTTTTTTCGGATCGTTGAACGCCGTTTCCCCCGAAAAACCGTGCGCAAAAAGGAGTTTTAAATGAAGCTTATCGCGATAGACGGCAACTCGCTTATGTTCAGGGCGTTCTACGCTCTGCCGAATATGACCAATAGAAAGGGCACGCCCACGGGAGCTCTTCACGGCTTTCTTTCGATGCTGATGAAGCTTATCGAGATGAAGCCCGATTACCTTCTTGCGGCGTTTGATATGAGCACCCCCACCTTCCGCCACGAGCAGTATACCGAGTACAAGGCGGGAAGGCGCGAAACGCCTCAGGAGCTGCGCGAGCAGTTCCCGATGCTGCGCGAGCTGCTTAAAAAGATGGGCATTGCCGTGATCGAATGTGAACGCTATGAGGCGGACGACATCCTCGGCACCTTTTCGCGCAGAGCGCAAGAAGCGGGCGTTGAGTCCCTTCTGGTTACGGGCGATAGGGACGCTTTGCAGCTAATTACGGACAGCGTTCACGTTCTTATGACCAAAAAAGGCATAACGGAAACGATCGAATACGATAAAAACAAGCTTTTTGAGGATTACGGACTCGAACCTGCGCGAATGGTCGATCTTAAAGGATTGATGGGCGACAGCTCGGATAATCTTCCCGGCATCAAGGGCATCGGCGAAAAGACCGCGCTGAAGCTGCTTGAAAAATACGGCAGCCTTGCCTCGGTGCTCGACAGCGCGGAATCGGAGAAGGGCGCTCTAAGGGAAAAGCTGCTCGGCGGCAGGGAGAGCGCTGAGCTTAGCCAAAGGCTCGGCACGATCGACGTGAACGCGCCCGTAGCCGAAACGCTCGATAGCTGCCGCTTCGATCCCGAGAACATGAAGAACGCAATGGGCGAACTGACCGAGCTGGAGCTTCGCGCGGTTTTAAAGCGCGTTCGCGAGCTTTCGGGCGCTGAGGAAAACGAGGGCTTCTCGCTTAAATCCGATGAGGCGATAGATGCTGCCGCGTTCGAAAGCATAGCTTTGAGTGACCCTGCGCAGCTTGAAAACGCCGTTAAAGCCCTTACCGATAAAGGCTTTTTCGCCTTCGATATCGCCGAAGCTTCGATATGCTTTGCGGGCTTTGATGAAAAGGAGCTGCAAGCCGCTTCCAAGGAAAAGCCCATTCCCTGCTATTCGCTCAGCCTCGGCGGAACGCTGCTCGACCCGGGCTTTGAGCCGGGCGAGGTGATAGCCGCTCTCAAGCCGATACTCGAAAACGAGCGCATTTCAAAGGTCGTTTTCGATGCAAAGCGCCTTATGTGGCTGCTTCATAACTACGGCGCAAGACTCAACGGGCTTGAATTCGATGCGATGATCGCGGACTATCTTCTGAACGCGCTCCATCCCGCGAAGGATACGGGGACGCTGGTTTCCGAAAGCGGACTTGCACATATCCCCGCGCCCGCCGCGCTCGCGCTTCTGCGCTCGCGTATGCTCGAAAAGCTTCGCGAAAACGAGATGCTGAAGCTCTTTTCGGATATCGAGCTGCCGCTTGCCGGTGTGCTCTTCGACATGGAAAAAACGGGCTTTCCGATAGACAAGGCCGTGCTTACGGAGCTTGGAAGCGATATGGAGAAGCGCATAAACGCGCTTGCCGAGGAGATCTTCGAGCTTGCGGGCGAAAGCTTCAATATCCTCTCCACCAAGCAGCTCGGGCAAATTTTATTTGAAAAGCTCGGCCTGCCTCCGAAGAAAAAGACCAAGACCGGCTATTCGACGGACAGCGACGTGCTCGAAGCACTAAAGCCCCTGCACCCGATCGTGGGCGCAGTTACCGAATACCGTTTCCTCACCAAGCTCAAATCCACCTTTATCGATGCGATGCTTGAAAAAACGGAAGCGGACGGGAGGATACACACCACCTTCAACCAAACCGTGACCGCAACGGGGCGCATCTCGTCCACCGAGCCGAATCTTCAGAATATTCCCGTGCGCACCGAGCTTGGGCGGCAGATACGAAGGGCTTTCGTTGCAAGCGAGGGAAATCTTCTTGTTGGCGCGGATTATTCGCAAATCGAGCTGCGTGTGCTTGCGCATATAAGCGGCGATCCGACCTTTATCTCGGCTTTCAATTCGGGCGAGGACATCCACACACGCACCGCTTCGGAGATATTCGGCGTTTCAACAGATGAAGTAACCCGCGAGATGCGCTCGAGCGCGAAGGCGGTCAACTTCGGAATAGTGTACGGAATAAGCGCGTTCGGCCTGTCCGAGCAGCTCGGGATCCCGCAGAAAAAAGCGGCTTCATACATAGAAAAATACCTTGAGCGGCTGCCCGGCGTTCGCGATTATATGCACTCCTCCGTTGAGCGCGGAAAGGAGCGCGGCTACGCTGCCACCCTTTTCAACCGCAGGCGCGAGCTGCCCGAGCTTAAATCGAGCAATTTCAACACCCGCTCCTTCGGCGAGCGCGTGGCGATGAATATGCCCATTCAGGGCACCGCGGCGGATATCATCAAGGCGGCGATGGTTGCGGTTCATAAAAGGCTTCTTGACGAGGGCATGAAGGCGAAGCTCGTGCTCCAGATTCACGATGAGCTGATAATCGACACTCCCGAGGATGAGCTTGAGCGCGTGAAGGCGCTTTTAGCCGAGTGCATGATAAACGTGATGAAGCTCTCCGTTCCGCTTCGTGCGGACGTTGAATTCGGGCATAGCTGGTTCGATACGAAATAATAGACTCACTTCCTTATTCGGAGGTTTCCTGTATGAGAATAGGTCTGACGGGCAGTATGGCGGCGGGAAAATCGACCGTTTCCGCGATACTTTTCGGCCTCGGCTTTCATATCGTTGACGCGGATAAAACCGCGCACGCGGCGCTCGGCTTTCCCAAGGTGATCGCGGAGCTTTCCGCCGCTTTCGGTGAAAACATACTCGATGAGCGCGGACTTATCGACCGAAAAGCGCTTGCAAGGGCCGCCTTCGTTTCGGGGAGCAGCACGGAAAAGCTGAATTCCATCGTCCATCCTCACGTTTTCGAGGCGATGCTTCGCGAAGCCGATGAAGCCGAATCAAGCGGATGGGAGCATATAGTTTTCGACGTTCCGCTTCTGTTTGAAACGGGCTTTGAGCGCTTCTGCTCCAAGGTTTTATGCGTTGTTGCGGATGACGAAACGCGCTATGAGCGCATAATGCTTCGCGACGGGCTGAGCCGTGAGGAAGCCGCCGCCCGCCTTGCGCGGCAGATGGGTCAAGAGGAAAAAGCGGCGCGTTCGGACGCGGTGATAGTCAATAACGGCACGGGCGCGGAGCTTGAAGAAGCGGTGAAAAATGCGCTTGAGGCTATCGGCATATCGCCCGAAGCGGGCTCGAATGAAGCCGAGCTTGAAAGCTATCTTCCCGACGATCTCGATGAATAAGCAAAATAAAATAAGTTAAACTGTAATGGCAAAAGCATCCTCAAACAAATCAAAAAAGAAAAAGACCTCGCGCGCGGCTGTGCTGTTTTCCGTTATCGCCGTGCTTTTGATCGCTTTCTCGATCGCCGCCCTGTCGAAGTTCGGCTCAAGATTCACCTATCCCCGCGAATTCGAGCAGGAGGTGCTCATTTCGAGCCGCGAATACGGGCTCGATCCCGATCTTGTTTTCGCCGTGATACGCACCGAGAGCCATTTCGAGCCCAAGGCCGTTTCCCATGCGGGCGCGGAGGGGCTTATGCAGATAATGCCCGTGACCGCCGAATGGATCGCGTGGCGCAGGGGCTATACGCACGAGCGCGAGAAGGTTTTTGAGCCTGCGTATAATATCGACATGGGCTGCTATCTGCTCTCTTATCTGCTTGATTATTACAAAAACGATCTGATCCTTGCCGTTGCCGCCTACAACGCGGGCGCGGGCAGCGTGGACGATTGGCTCAAGCAAAGCGAAGCAAGCAGCGGTGAAAATCTTGATATCCCATTTACCGAAACGAAGAACTACGTTGAAAAGGTGCTCGATTCCTATGAAAAATATAAGCTCAAGCGCGGATAAGAGGGCGTTTTCCCCCAAAAGAGCTCTATGCGCCGTTTTGGCGATAGTGTTCTTCGCGCTTGTTTTCTGCGCCTGCTCGGGCAATACCGAGCCTCCCGATGAAGCCGAGCACACGCCCTCCCCCGCCCCCGCCGCATCGCTTTCTCCCGTTTCTGGCGGACTGCTTCGCATGGCGATGCCCGAAAACCTGAGCGTTGGAAACGAAAGCTACGATCCGCTGCTTGCTCGCACCGAGGAATCGCTCGCGCTCTTTTCGCTCGTTTACGAGCCGCTTATCGCGGTAAACGAATCAGGCGAGCTCACGCCCTGCCTTGCCGCGAAATGGAGCCGCTTTGCGGGCGATGAGCGAAGCTGGCTCATCAGCCTGCGCGAGAGCGCAGTTTTCCACTCTGGCGAGAGGCTCTGTGCGGACGACGTGGTCTATTCCTTCAACAGCCTGAAGCGCCACAGCGCGGAGAGCTATTATGTGCAAACGCTTTCAGCCGTTGCATCCGTGGTCAAGGTGGACGAGTTCACCGTTCGCATAACCATGAGCAGTGCAGGAATTCTTGAGCTGTACGCCCTCGATTTCCCGATCAAGAAGGCGGACGGCTCTATTCTCAACGGCACAGGGCCGTACTCGGTCACCCAATACAGCGACGAACGGATCATGCTTCGCGCCAACGCAAGCTGGTGGGACAGAACGCCGTATATCTCCTCGATAGAATTCTTGGCGCGTGAAAACAACGACACCGCGCTCGCCTCGTATTCGGCGGGTCAGCTCGATCTGGTGCCAACGGCGCAGCTATCCGCAAGCCGCTTCGGTGAAAACGGCGTTACGAACGTTATCGACCACATGACACAGGGCATGGAAACGCTTCTTTTCAACCACCGCCGCCATCCCACGATGGATGCGGATTTCCGAAAGGCACTCTCCCGCGCGATAAACCGTAGCCCCATAATCACCAATATCTATATGAACCGCGCCCGCGCCTGCGACGTGCCCGTTCCCCCCGATTCATGGCTCTACAGCGGCGGCAGCCTCATAAGCCACGACCCCGCCGCGGCAGAAGCGCTGTTTGCGCAGCTTGGCTATACCAAAAACGACGAAGGGCTTTTGATGAACGGGGTCACGCCAGTTGAGCTCACGCTGCTGACGAGCGGCACCACGGACAACACCACTCGCTCCGATGCGGCAAGCGTGATCGCTTCTCAGCTTCGGGAGTTTGGCATAACCGTGAAGGTCATCACCGCGCCGCACGGCTACGGCGAAGCGGAAAGCGAATTTATGCAGGCGCTCCGCTCAATGGATTGGGATATTGCGCTCGTGGGCTTCAACCTTTCCTCCTCCAACGATATGCGCTCCTATCTCACCACCGACGGCAGCAACAACTTCGGCAGGTTTTCGGGCGTTGTGTTCGCCGAGGAGCTGAGGGCAATACGCATCGCCGAGGACGAGGAGAGCCTGCGCGAGGCATTCCGCCTGCTCGAGGTCAAATTCACCGAGCAGCTTCCGTTTTTGGTGCTCTATTTCAGGCTGAACAGCGTGGTTTGCACCGCCAAGCTCAAGGGGATAACCGCGCTTCGCGAGCCCTATCTGCTGCGCGGCATCAAAAATTGGTATCTTTCGGATGAATGAGACATAAAAAACGGTTGCAATTCGTGTCAAGATGATGTAAAATGCTAAGGAATGGATTTTCCAACAAACGAAAGGAGTGTTCACACAATGAACGAGGAAAGAGATTTTGTAACCTTCACTGATGACGACGGCAACGATTTCGAGCTTGACGTTATCGACTATTTCGACTACAACGGCAAGGAATACGCCGTGCTTATCGATGCAAACGCGGATTGCGATTGCGAGGATGAGAACTGCGACTGCGAGCATGAGACCGATGTTTACATCATGCAGATCGTTGTGAACGAGGCCGAGGATACCGAGGAATTCGTTTCCCCCGCCGATGAGGACATGGACGCGCTGATCGAGATCGTTCAGGCCAGGTTCGAGGAAGAGGACTGCGACTGCGACTGCGAAGAATGCGGCGACGAGTGCGGCGAAGGCTGCGACTGCGGCTGCAAGAACTGAGGCTCGGCTTTTCCACCAAATCCCAGCAAAACAGGCTCGCTTGAGCTTCAGCTTAAGCGAGCCGTTTTTCATTGTATCATCCTTATTTTCCAAGCCCGTTTGGATCGGGCCGCCATTATGGAGGAGGCTTATTAATGAAGCGGCAGAGGCTGAAGCTTCCCGTGCTTGTTATCTACGCGCTGATATTTTACGGCATTTGGAGCCTGTTTGAACTCTTCATAAAGGGCGCCGTTTCCGCTGCCATAGAAAACGAGCTTATCGCGCAATTCATAAAAAGCGGGATCATCAAAAATCTTGTTTGGACATTGCCCGCAGTATTCTTGATACGTTTCTTTCAGGATGATTCATATCTGCGCTTGAAGGAAATGTTTACGAACAAGGTGAACCTATCAAAATTTGTTCCGCTCTTTCTTGCTTTCACCGCTTACGTGCTGCTTGCGGCCCTTCTGACCCGCGGCAATATCTCCGCAGGCATCGGCGGCGATGAGCTTATCATCCTGCTCTTTGTCGGCATCACCGAGGAAACGGTCTTTCGTGGTTGGCTTCTGAATGCGACCATCACCGAAAACAGAAAATGGCTCCCTATTCTGGTCAATGCCTTTATGTTCCTTTTGATACATTTTCCTTCTTGGATAGCAAGCGGAGAATTTTCCGATATTTCGGTGATCCCCAACGCCCTCTGCGTGCTGGCGCTGAGCGTGATATTCAGCCTGAGCTTCATCAAAAGCAAAAGCATCTGGCTCCCTATCGCGCTGCATACATACTGGGATCTTCTTGTGTTCCTTTTCATGTGAGCGCATAGATCGCTTGTTGCGCTTTCCAAACGTCTTGCCGTTTTCGTAAGTTTTCGACTCGGCGGCCCGTTTTTCGTCATTGATTGTTCTGCGCAAATATGGTATAATTACTTTTACGGGCGCATTTGTGGTTTGCCTTTCTGCCCGAGAAATACCGAATATGTACCTGTAGCTCAGCTGGATAGAGTGACAGACTCCGACTCTGTAGGCCCCGAGTTCGAATCTCGGCAGGTACGCCATGAAAACAGCAAGTTGTGAAACTTGCTGTTTTCAATTAAATCCGTCCTTTCGGACGGGTGAAATTCGCCTGCGGCGCATGAAATCACTTCGCAATGAAATCCGCTGCGGCGGATTAAGGACGGATTTGATTTCACCGAGCGTGAAACGCTTGATTTCATCTGAGGATGCGTTCCGAAGATTTCACTGCGGCAAAGCCGCGATTTCACTAAATGAAGCCGCTACGCTAATGAAGGAATGGAGAATAGCCGAACGAGGGGGCGACTTCGCTTCACCAGGCGGCCTTTGCCGCCGGCTTCATTAGGGCTAAGCCCATCTTCATTATTATTTAAGTGCTGCCCTTTTTAGGGTACGGCGAAAATCATGATGTACCCGACTTTTTAAACAGCACCGGAATGTCGATTTCTCTTGCGTGAAGTACCTTCTTTTGCTATAATCAGTATACAGGCTCAGCTTGAATTAACTCTTGAAAGGTAAGCGGTTATGATATCAGGTGCTATCGATAGGCATGATCTGCATATTGGCTCATGGTATACCGGCTACAGCGCGGGGTTCTGGCAGTTGATAGAAATAATCCCCAAATATGCTTCTTTCGATTATTCGGTTGAGAATACAAAATGGAATAAAGGCGACTTGATCGGTCAATGGTGCATACTGAAAAAGGCTTTTACACCCAAAATGAAGAAAAGCCTTCGAGTTGAGTTTTCGGATTCGGCGTGGCTAAAGCCCGTTTCGAACGAAACCGCTTGCTTGATCGAAAAGCTTTTTCGGGATGATCCCGCATATAAAGCGAAGTTTGAGCTGTACAGCAATACTCCCCCGCCTATGATCACAAATCATTGGCTGACCTTGAACGATTCGGAGGAAGCCGCGCTGCTTCGGAGGATCGGTCTGCTGCCCTCTCGGTTTACAATGGAGCAATTCGTTTCCGTCACTCATATACCGAAGCATTGTTTTTGTAAGCCACCTGCTTCACATCTTTTAAGCTTCTGCGGATACCCATGGGAGCTGACCGATGGCTTTGACGAACTCTATTTCAAAGCAGACCTCACACGCACGGATGGCTGCTTACCCGGCCGATCACAGGCATTATTCTTATAAAAAACAGCGAGAGGAACCCGTATGAAATACAGCGTAAAAATGATCGTTCGGTACACGGTTGAAACCGGAGAGGTGTTTTTAGAAGAATCCATACTTATGCTTGAAGCCGCCTCATTCGATGATGCTTATTCGAAGGCGGAGAAATATGTTGAAGAAGATGAGCTGCGGGAGTATGATAACTTGTTTGGTAAGAGAGTGCGCAAGCAAGTCATATCCTATGTCGATTGCTTCAGCGTGTATGATGATCCAGATGACGTTCTTGAAGTATACTCAACTATCAGGCGTTCGAGTGAGCAGCTGCCGGAAGATGTTATCGTTTCCGTTTTGGAGAACTCGTGTACAAGATCCGAAATGCTCCCATTAAGACAATGGGCTGACCCAGATGACCCCGAGGAGATGGAGCTGATTGAGAGGGGCATTACCGCGAGCGATAGTAACCGCTGACCCGTTTATCAAGCTTGACAAGCATTGCAATGGACGGATCCAAACATAGGATACTGAAGATCGCAACTATTTCAATACTTCCGTTCTGATGATCATGTCTGCTTTCGCAGTCCTGTCATAACCTGCTTGATCGTTATACTTTCGGAATGCGTTCCTGCACCGACTTGCCGTTCTTTCGGTCGATCTTTCAAAATAGCAACGCCTCATTTGTTCGCAAACAAATGAGGCGTTTTGATTGAAATATTTATCCGAACGGCGATTCCGCGCCGTCAGCTCCCGATGCTGAACGAATTTATCAATCCCATCGCATAGCGCAGTATAGTAAGCGCATCCGCAACAGTGATATCGCCTTCGCCGGTGACATCGGCCCAGATCCGATCATCGCTCGGTATCAGGGAGAGGCCGAGCGCATGGCGAAGCACGAGCACCGCATCCGCAATATCCACTCTGCCGTTACGATCCACGTCGCCAAGCATTCCGTCCGGCGGAGGTGGCGAGGACGGATCGATGATCTTGAGCTTCACATAGCCGTTGCCCCATTGATTTGAAAGGTTTACGGGCGTAAGCACCACGTACCAGTAGCCGCTGCTCGTGGGTCGGATGTTCAGCGTTGGATACTCGCCCGTGTGAACGCTGTACGCATAGGAAACAAGGTCGAAATTGCTGTTGTAAACGGAGATGAAAACCTCAACGTCATGATCCTGCTGCCCTGCATACGCCTCGGTTTGGATGGTGTAGTCGCGCCCCGCCTGCGCATTGAAGCGAAAGCCCGTTGCATAAGAAAATGCCCAGCCGTTGTTGGCGTTCGGGTTGTAGCCGGGGTTGTCGATCCTTTCGCCCGATCTCGGCTTGAACCTTCGGAGTATCACAGGCTCGCCGCCGTTGAGCGCGCCGATGCTCACCTGATTATTCACATAGGAAAGCTCATTGATATGAGTATAGTTTAGCTGGTTGACCTTGGTAAAGCTTGCGTTCGACACCACCGTCACGGTGCAGGTGGCTGTTCTGCCGTTCTGCGCCCGCGCGGTAATGGTGGTTGTGCCTGTGGAAGAAGCATAGACACAGCCCACGTTATCCACGGAGGCGACGTATGAGCTTGAGCTCGTCCATGTGATGCTGAACGGCGACTGCTCCACGCCATCGATATACGCATGTATCCGCACGCCGAAATAGCCGCTGAATACGGGAACGGTCAGCGACGTAGGATCAAGCGTAAGTGCGCCGTCCGCAGGCTCTGCGCTCGATTTAAGCGATAGTGCTTCCGATTTATAAGCCTGCGCAGAAGCAAGCGGAAGCGATGCGCAGGTGAACGCAAGCGCAAGAACAAGACTCAGAAGTATCCTAAGGTTTCTTTTCATATTTGCCTCCCGTTTTTTCTTGATTTTACCACAGTATCCCCTTGTGTGCAATCGTTTTTTGCCGATAAAGCGACCGTTTTTTCAAAATGCGGGCTTATTTTCGGGAAGCATCGCTGTTGAATATGCAAGGCGGAATGATATGATCCAAATCGGGCGCATCAAGTATAACCATTGAATAAAGCCCGATCCATCCCCGGGGCGCGGCGGAAAGCATATTCAGATTTTCCCGTTTTTTTGATTGACACGTGCGCTCTGAAGATGGTAAAATCAACCCAAGGCGAAAGCCAAACCGATCACGCGAGGAAACCGATGTCCGCCACCGCAATAATAAAAGAAAGCTCCCTTTTCGCATATACCCCCGTTGAGGACAGCTTCATACTCGAAAAGCTCTCCGTTCTTTCCGGCGATGCCGTGAAGGTCTATCTTTATGCGCTCATGCTCTCGCATAAGGGCATCGGCTCTGCGGACGAGCTTCCGCTTGCGCTTGAAATGAGTGCGGAGCGGGTGGATGAAGCCTATTCGGAGCTTGAGCGGGAGGGTGCTTTGCGCATCATTTCGGGCGAAAACGGCGATTACGCGGTGCAGCTGATAAGGCTTTCGGGCGGCGAGACCGCACTCTCCGCTGCAGAGGCAAGGCGCTATTCCTCGCTTATAGAAAAGCTTCGCGGCGTGCTCGGAACGCGCAATTTCTCGGGTGCTGATCTGAGAAGGATCTACGACTGGATAGAGGTTTTCCGCTTCGAGGAGGATGCCGCGGTGGAGATAGTGCGCCATTGCATCGCCGTTAAGGGCGTGCGCGTGCATATAAACTATATGGACGCCGTGGCGAAGCGCCTTGCGGCGGACGAGCTGCATACGCTTGAAGAGGTTCGGCTCAATTTCGAGCGCGAGGCCAAGCTTTCAGGCGGCGCAGGAGCTGTTTTGAAGCATTGGAACAAGCGCAGAAGCCCCACCGAGGACGAGCTTGCGCTCTACGAAAAATGGACGGGCGAATGGGGCTTTGGTGAGGATGCCATAGCGATCGCCGCCTCATCCGCGGGCGCTCTGGGCAATCCGAGCTTCAAGCTGCTCGATTCCATTATATCCGACTATCGCGAAAGCGGCAGCGTGGATGCCGAGAAGCTTCGCGAGCTGAGCCGCGAGCACGATATGATCGAAGAGCTTATGCGCGAAGCACTGAATCGAGCGGGCGTAAAGAGCAAAACCGCGAATATGCGAAGCAAGTTTGCCCTCTGGGTGCGCGATTATCGCATGGAGCGCGAGCAGATACTCTACGCCGCCGAGCTTTCAAGCAAAAAGCATAATTCCTTCGCCTATATGAACACGCTTATAACCGATTGGCACGAGCGCGGCATAGCGGGCTTTGCCGCCGCGAAGGACGATTTTGAAAAGCGCTCCGCCGAGGCCTCGCTGCCCGAGAATGCGGCGAAGGGCAAGCGCGTGAACCGCGCCCTCGGGTACAAGCAGCAGCATTATTCAAAGGAGCAGCTAAAGGCGCTCGGAATAGATTTCGGAGAGGATATTTATACGGAAAATGAAGATTAGATCCGCCGCATTCAATCAGGCGCTCAAAAATGAGCTGAATGACCGAAGGCTTCGCATCGCGCGGCTGAAAAAGGAGCGCGAAAACGAGGTCTATTCGCGCATACCCGAGCTTAAGGCGCTCGATGAGGAAACCAAGCGCTCCGCCTACGACATGGGCAAACAGCTCATGGGCGCGGAGGATGCAAACGCGCTTTCGGCCGCCGTTCACGCCGCCATTGAGGAAAAAAAGAGGGCGCACGACCGCCTGCTCCGCGAGCACGGCTATCCCGAAAGCTACCTTGATCCCGAGTATATCTGCCCCGATTGCCGCGACACGGGGCGCATCGACGGCGGGCTCTGCCGCTGCGTTACTGCGCTTGCGGTCAAAACGGCGTTTGCCGATTCGGGCATAGACCGCGAAAAGCGTTTTGAGCGCTTCGATCTTGAGCTTCAAAAGGATCCTCGAAACCGCGCCGCAATGAAAAAGATACTCGATCATGCGATCGCCTACGCCGATTCCTTCCCCGAAAACGATCGCTCCGACCTGCTGTATTTCGGTATGCCGGGCGTTGGAAAAACCTATCTTTTAAACTGCATCGGCGCACGCGTGCTCGAGCGCGGCTATTCCGTGCTGAAGCTCAACTCCTACGAGCTGATACAGCTCACTCTCGATAATCTGCGCGCCGAGCCCGATGAAAGACCCGATTTCACCCTGCCGGAGCTGCTTATAATCGACGATCTCGGCACCGAACCGATGATACCGAATATCACCATTGAAACGCTGCTTTCGATAGTCTGCCGCCGCCAGGATGCGGGCAAGCCCACGCTGTATGCCACCAATCTTTCGCTCACCTCGAACGACCCGCGCGAGCAGACCATACAGGATTTTTACGGCGAACGCCTCGCCTCAAGGCTCATGGCGCCAAGAAGCGTTAAGCTTCAGGCGGTGCTGACCGAAAACGTTCGCTTCTCGATGTGATAAAGCGAATCGGAATAAGAAAACAATTTAAAAATGAATGAAGATACGGAAACGGCGAAGCAGGCGCTCCGCCGTTTCCGCATTTAGGAGGAAAAAACACTTCTCTTCGCTTTGTCTTACTCTCTTCCCTTTATCTCCCCAATACACAGTATGTTTATGCGTGCATTTTCGTGCATTGCATTACGATCGTCCATCCTCGCTCGCAATTGCATTCAGCGCCGCATTCGCACTCTCAAGCGCGGCTTCGAGCATGGCGATCCGCGCCTCGAACTCGTAGACCTTGCCCGCAAGCAGGCTGAAATTCTGATTGAGGCAGTTTTCATTCGCCTTAACGTCCTCATCATGCTTCTGCGCATCCTCATTCTTGGCGCGCTCAGATGGCAGATAGATATAATATAGCGCTCTCATATCCATTTTTCATCACCTCCTTCTATTCGGTTCTGCGGCGAAGCCCCATCTCGAGCTCCGCGCCGCCCGTCAGCTCGAAAAAGCCGCCGTTCACGTTTGAAAAGGTCAGGCTCAAACAGCGCCCCTCGTTGAAAACGGGCAGCTCTGTCACTTCCCCGCCGCCGTCCTTTTTAAGCGGCGCATAATAGGCGCTCGTTTTGCCGTCCAGCTCGATCTCGACCTTTATGCCGTCCCCCCTGCCGCGAAGATAGAGCATCCTCGGGCTCTTTATCGCCGCCTTGTCGCCAAGGTCGGTATAGGGCGTTCGCCAGAATGCCTCGATCGGCTCCCCGTCGTAGCTCGTTGAATCGCCGAACTCATAGAGTATGCGCTTTCGGTTTATCATGATGAGCTTTCCGCCTATCGCGGCAAGCTCGCTGACCTCAAAGCCGTTTCTGCGCATATACTTGCGCTCCTCAAGGTCGTAGACCATCATCTCGTCGTCCATGCCGCTCGTATAGTTGAAACAAAGCCTGCTGCCAACTATCACGGCGCGGCATTTCGCAAGCTCCGCCCTCGCCATTATGCTCTTTATAAGGCGCATATCGGGGCAGGGGCGCACGGTCACGCCGTTATAATAGTAGAGCCCGTCGCGGGTCACGAAATAAAGCATATCGCCGTAAACGGCTATCGAGGTATGCCTCGTCGTCGGCATATCCGCGTCGATATGCTCTATCGTGTAGTTCGAGGGGCGGTCGCCGATGAGCCTGTAGAGGCTGTTCTTTTTGAAGATAAGAAGCTGATTTGAAAGCGCCTTTATCGCCACTATCGGGTCGCCGCCTATCGAGCCCACCTCGGTATGCCCGCCCTCCACGGCGGGCGATGCCTCAACGTAACCCCAATCCTCCACGGTGCGCCCGCTGCCCGGGAGCACGGAGTAATAGAGCCTGTCCGGATTCTCGGGATCGCCCGCAGCAAAGAGCCTGCCCCTATACATCGTTAAAAACGAAACGGGCACGTCCGAGCAACCCTCCGCGGAGCCGAAGGCCGTAACGCTCTCGCCGTCGAATTTAATGAGCTGATTCTGCCCGTCCGCTATCACGAGGTAGTCGGTGGAGCCGATGCGCACCATCGTGGCGTCGCAGGTAACGTTCGTATCCTGCCTGCTTGCGGTGTGCATCAGAGTCCAGCGGTTTGAGATAAGCGCATACAGCTTTCCGCCGCTCATAACGACCGGTATCTCGCCCGATGCCGTCTTGAGGCTCGCAAGCAGCTCTATTCGCCCGTTGTTCGGCACGGGAACGGCGTTCAGCTTATAAAACCCGCCTGCAACGCGAAGGCAGCCGCCCTCGGTATCCATGTTTACGGCATCGATCGCGAATCTGCTTGAAAGCGAGTTTTCGCCGCCGGCCTGATTTATTCCCGAAAAGTACGGGATATCGTATGTTTTTATGCTCATTTATTCGTACCTGTTCGTGATCGTGAATGCATCGCCGTGCGCAAGGCTTCCCCTGAGCTTCGCCTTAGCTGCGTTATACATCGAAAGATAGATATTGCCGCCGCCCTGGGTGGAAACGTCGCCGCCCATGCGCTCCCTGCCCACCACGTAGCTGACGATAAGCGGATGCACTGCCTCGGGAAGCTCGCTTATATCCGTTGCCGAGCGAAGCTCCT
>Ga0256404_1007430_pt1 | contig 17351 bp, 17 predicted proteins | sample RumenRJG_01DNA_FD_185990 | JGI IMG/M metagenome (GOLD analysis project Ga0256404, IMG submission 185990) | Bovine rumen microbial communities from Lethbridge, Alberta, Canada - RJG_01 | ecosystem: Host-associated > Mammals > Digestive system > Stomach > Rumen | place: Canada: Alberta | collected...
ACAATTACACCTACGACTGTTAATGCAACTAATAATTCCGATAAAGAAAATGCCTTTTTCATCTAATATTCCTCGCCTTTAGGATAGTCCCAAAATTCATTGTTATTACAATTATTATAAATTATTTTCAAGCAAAATTCAACCGTAAAAACCTTTGTTATGAAATTATTGTGGCTAAATCATCTTCCATTAAACTGTGTTGAAACATTTCGCATTCTTCTGACAGGTTGTATATTTGAGTGAATTTTGGATGATTTAATACGTTCGAAATATCGCCGTTTAAGTATTCAATATTATAAAATTCATTGTTTTTATTTATTATTTTAACAATTCCGCATTCTTTAAATAAATCCAATAATTGTTCAACAACATCAACAGATTTACCCAAAAAACTTGCGCATCTTATTAGTTCAAGTTTTCCACCGTTAGAATGAGATGCATATTTAACCATTCCGTTGAATGTTTGTACAAGTCCCTGCTCATCAAAGAATTTAGGCTCGTAATTCATAAAATGCAGCCCTTTTGGTTCTGATTTTTCAAGTATGTAATCGAGTGTTTTTTTATCAGACGGATAATCGAAAAACATGACAACATCACACTTCGGAATATCATTACGGGTAAAGGTTTTTGACGAAATTTCCGGGTATGATTTTATGGTATCTAAAATATACTTACTCTCAGCAAAAACTTTTATGTCTAACTTAGTTGTTTTCAGATAGTCATTAACATTAGTAAGGATACCTGTTTTGGTACGGTTGTCATATATTTTATATTTGCTTTTAGTTTGTGAGGCTTCTTGTTCGTTATCTAAAACTTCCGAATGAATATCATCAATAATCAGTTGGACAGAGATGTTTCCGTTGAATTCGTTTATCTGCGGGTGGAATGCAATATCTGCGCTGTCCCCTGCGCTCAAAGGAATATCACCTTTGCTCCACCATACTGAAGTGAATTCGTATGCATCTTTGCCCATGATAAGTCTTAGGTGCGAATTATCAGAGCCCATTAAGCGTTTTTGTTTAACTTTTAGGTTTTCTATTGAAAAAATAGGGCTTGGGTTGGACGCTCCAAAAGGTTCAAGTTTTGAAATTTCTTCAACCAAGTTAATTGTAATATCTTCAGGCTGCAATTTCAGATCAATTTTGATGTGAGGTTTAAGGTCTTGACCTTGAGTATAATTTTTAACAGACTCATTTAAGGCTTTTTTCACTTGTTCAAATTTTTCTTCATCGCCCTCAAAAGACAGCCCTGCAGCCATCTTGTGACCGCCAAAACCCTTGAATAGTTCTGCGTTTTCCGCAATTACATCATATAGAGGTACTCCTTCTATACTTCTTGCGGAACATCCGTACTCATGTGAGTCTTTTTTGTGTGTCATTAAGAATACGGGTTTATAGTATTTTTCAACCAATTTTGCGGCAACGATTCCTATAACTCCGCCGTGCCAATCTTCATGGGCAAGTATAATTGCAGGATCTTTGTTGCCTTCTTGTTGTACCAAGGCATCTGCTTGTTCAAATACTTCGGAACAAAGCGTTTGGCGAACAGTGTTGAGTTCATTCAATGTTGAAATTGCGACTTGAATTTCTTGCATATTGTCTGAAATTAATACTTTTAAGGCTGATTCTACTGTGTCTAATCTGCCTGAAGCGTTTATTCTTGGCGCTACTCCAAATCCTATATTTTCGGTTGTGACACCTTTTGTAATGTCGTATCCGGCGCTTTCTAAAAGCATTTTTAAACCTTGATGTTTGCCTTGAGATATAAGTTCAAGACCTTTTGTTACGAAATATCTGTTTTCGCCAAGTAATGGTACGACATCCGCCACAGAACCAACAGCAACAAACGGTAAAAGTTCATATATGAAATCAGTCTTGTTGTATTCTGTCAAAAGTGCCTGTGCAACTTTAAATGCAACTCCGCAGCCTGCTAAATATGTTAAATATTCTATTTGTTTTGAAGATAATTTTTCATCTAATGCGTATGGAGCTTTGGGGTTTACAATAGCATAGGCTTCCGGTAAAACCTCCGGTGCTTCGTGGTGGTCTGTAATAATTACATCTATGGTTTTGAAACTGTTTACAAATTTTACAGCTTCCACATCTGATATTCCGCAATCAACAGAGATAATGACTTTTGGCTTAACTGTTGTCATTAATTTAACAAGAGCTTTTGTATCAAAACCGTGTCCTTGAGTTTCTCTGTCAGGTATAAAATAATGTACCTCCGCTCCTAAGTGTTTTAAAGTTTTGTATAATATTGATGTTGATGTGATGCCGTCAGCATCAAAATCACCGTATATTACGATTATTTCTTTATTTTCTATGGCTTTAGATAGTCTTTCTACTGTTTTTTTCATATCACAAAATGCGTATGGTGAAGTAAGTTCCATCTCTAAAGGGTTTAGAAAGTCTTTTATATCTTCATCAGTTGTAATTCCACGTGATATGAGCAATCTTTTTATAAGTGATTTTTCTTCCGTTGCGCTGCTATCGTAAATCCATTCTTTTTTCATAAATCCCAAGTCCTTCTTTCTCTGATAATAGCATATAAAATCAGAATATTAAAAATCTTATGACAAATTAACATTTGAGTTTTTGCGTTTGGAATGTTAAAATTATTTTATGGATAAATTTTTGGTTAAGGATTTAATAATATATAGTTTAATTTTCGGGCTATTTTTCGGGGTATTGTCTATTGTACCTTATATTGGAGTATTTATGTTGATTTCAATATTACTGTTTTGTGCTCCTGTTGTTATGATATATATGATAATGGCCGGAAAATTGGATTTGACGACTATAAAGGATAGTATTATTTGGGGTGCTATATGCGGTTTCAGCGGTAATATTACATTTGCAACAGGTGCTTCAATTGTATTAGTGCTTTTGAAAATAGGATTTGATTATTCTTCTAACTATCTTTTAACTACTATGATTATGAATTCACCAATATGGCTAACTTTGGTGTGTATAATATTTTTAAGTACATTGGTTGCGACGACAAATGCTTTTTCAGGATTTATAACTTATTATATTTTGAATTTTGTTCGTGATTCTTATGAGCGAAAACAATTGCTTAATAAAGAAAAAAATAGTTTCAGGAATTATATGGAGTAGAAAATGGCTGAATTTAAATCAAAAATAAAACCGATAGAATGGATTGATACATATACAAGAATGGTAGATCAGACAAAATTTCCGGATAAGTATGAATATGTTAATATAAAAACCGGACAAGAAATGTTTGATGCTATAAAAACAATGATAGTTCGCGGGGCTCCTGCGATTGGTATTGCCGGTGCGCAAGGTGTGACATTATACGCTCAGGAGCTTGCATCTAAAAGTTTAGCACTTGATGAATTTAAAAAACAATTGCTCGATAAAGCTGATTATCTTGCAAGCTCACGTCCAACCGCAGTTAACCTGTTCTGGGCTGTTGAAAAACAAAAAGAAATTATTAAAAAATCAAATGCTTCAATAGAAGAAATTATTAATGAGTTAAAAATTAATGGTAAGAAGATAGAACTTGAAGATATTGAAATCAATAAAAAGATAGGGGATTACGGTGCAATGGTTGTACCAAAAGGGGCAACTATACTAACTCACTGTAACGCAGGCGCTCTTGCAACAGGCGGATATGGTACAGCTTTGGGTGTTGTTCGCAGCGCTTTTGCAAATGACCCAAGTGTAAAGGTTTTTGCCGACGAAACAAGACCACGCCAGCAAGGTGCCAGAATTACAACTTTAGAACTTGTTATGGACGGCATTCCTGTTACATTAATTACTGATGGTATGTGTTCTTATTTTATGAAAAAAGGAATGATTGATATGGTTGTTGTCGGGGCAGATAGAATTGCTGCAAATGGTGATGCTGCAAACAAAATTGGCACATATACCGTTGCTATTGCCGCAAAATACCATAATATACCGTTCTATGTTGCTGCTCCTCTTTCAACAATTGATACAAGCATAAAATCAGGGGATGAAATTATTATAGAAGAACGTTCCAGTGAAGAAGTTACTGTAATTAACGGCAAAAGAATTTGTCCTGAGGGTGTAAATGTTATGAATCCGGGGTTTGATGTTACTCCTCATGAGCTTATTGCAGGTATTATTACTGAAAAAGGTATTTTGCGTCCGGATTACAAAAAATCTATAGCCGATGCATTTAAAGGATAAGAAATATGAATAAAAAAAAGATTTTATCTGTATTTGCGGCTTTTTTACTTCTCACTTTCATTTGCAGTAGTTCTTTGAATACAAAAGTGTTTGCAAATGGAAAGAAACCTAATATTTCATATAGCGAAAAAAAATCAAATCCTTTACCCGAAGATATGCCAAATATGTTTGTTGGATATATGAAGAAAATGCAAAACACAATTAAAGCAAATTGGGAACCTCCTCATCAAAAGGCTTCAAAAACTGTTGTAATCACATATTCAATAATGAAAGATGGCAAATTGGGCTATTATAAAATTACCCAATCTTCAAATAACAAAAAACTGGATAAAGCTGCAGTGAAAGCTCTTAAAAAGTCTGCTCCGTTTGATCCGCTACCTGAGAATTTTTCCGGGGATCATGTAGATGTTCAATTTACATTTGATTATAATGTGTTCAAAAATGGGAAAAAACAAAAACCATAAATGTAAATAATTTGCACGTTTTCTTTTTATCTGCTAGCATGAATATATAAAATGTAATAGGGGGGAACAAAAGTTAATGCCGAAAGCCGCAAGACAGTACGATTATAGCGGTTCATATACATCTTACTCCGGAACTTTGTATCCGCAAAATAATGTTGCAAATTTTCAAGGTTATTACAATTCTGTTCATAGTGTGCCTAATCAAACAAAAAAAATACGCAAACCTCGCAAACAAAAATCTTTAATTCACTATTTAATTTCTTGCAGTGCTATATTATTTATGCTGTTTTGCGTGATGCCGTACGGATTTAATCATATTACTAAAGCAATTTTTGTTCCTATTCCGTATAAAAATATTCAAACAGATTTGTATGATGTGGCATTTCCTACTGCAAATTATATTTCTAATGCTTGGTTTATGGGGCATAGATCTTTTAGGTATGCAGCCGGTGAAAAACGTGCACAGATGGAAATGCTTAAAGAAAATGTTAATATGCCGGTTTTGAAAACTGAACTTGAAAATTTAGCTACTCAATATCCTACAATTGATCCTGCAGTTTATGTTTTTGATTACGAAACTCAAAATTATGTTGATATTAATGCGTCTGAGGTTTTCCCGACAGCAAGTATAATCAAAATACCTGTATTGATTGATTTATTCAAGTCTATTGAGGCAGGTCAGATTTCATTAGATGATAAAATACCTTTGACGGAGTATTTTAGAACAGAAGGCTCAGGTGATTTGCAATTTATGGCTGAAAATTCTTTGTGGGATGTTGATAATCTTGCAAGGATAATGATTACTAATTCTGATAATTCGGCAACGAATATGTTGATGGCAAAAATCGGCTCTATGACTGATGTCAACCAAGCTATACGTAGTTGGGGACTTAGTAATACTGAAGTTAACGCTTGGCTTCCTGATTTGAGCGGTAACAATCATAGTACTGCCCGAGATTTAGCTACAATGCTTTATAACATTGATACTAATGATAAGTTTTTAACCGAGCAATCAAGAATAAAAATGATGAATTATATGGGACATGTGCACAACGACAGGTTAATTCAAGCAGGGTTGGGCGAAGGTTCTATATTTTTGCATAAAACAGGGGATATAGGTACTATGCTCGGGGATGCAGGTATTGTAGTCGCTCCTAACGGGAAAAAATATATTGTGGTAATACTTGCAAAACGTCCTCATAATTCTATTGCAGGCAAAGATTTTATAGTTCATGCATCTGAAATTATTTACAACTATATGGTGAAATAATGCTTAAAGACTTACTGGAAGCAAAAAAATGTTTTAAACTCGTTTGTGGCGCAGGGAATGAAGATGTAGAAGAAGTTAAGCGTCTTGTATATGTTTATGCTCTTGGGGGGTGTAAGTTTTTTGATTTGTCTGCTAATGAGGAAATTGTTTCAGCTGCATTAGAAAGTTTGCACCTTGCAAGGGTTGAGGATGCATATATTAGTGTTAGTGTAGGTATAAAAGGGGATCCGCATTCAAATAAAGCAGTGATTGATTATACCAAATGTATAAATTGCGGTTCTTGTGAAGCTGTATGTCAACAAGGTGCAATACAATATGCTAAAGTTAAGAAAAACAGATGTATAGGTTGTGCAAGGTGTTGGAAAGTTTGTCCAAGGTCTGCGATATCTTATGTTTCAGAGGAGAAAAAACTTGATGAGGTCTTACCTGCCATAATTGAAAAAGGTGTTGATTGTATTGAGTTTCATGTTGACGGCAAAGATGAAAATGAAATTTTTTCTAAATGGCATTATATAAATGACAATTATAACGGGCTTTTGAGTATATGTATTTCCCGCGGTAAGATGGGAGATGAAGAACTTGTGAATCGTATTCAAAAAATGATAAACGGTAAGGATGATTATTCTGTAATAATTCAAGCTGACGGCTTTCCTATGAGCGGAGGGGATGATACTTATAAATCAACGCTTCAGGCTGTTGCGACAGCTGAGATTGTTCAGAATGCGAAACTTCCTGTTTATCTAATGCTTTCCGGTGGTACAAATTCAAAAACTTGCGAGCTTGCTAAAATGTGTGGAATAGATTATCACGCAGTTGCGGTTGGTTCTTATGCCAGAAAAATTGTCAAAAAATATATTGATCGTGATGATTTTTGGACTAATCATCTTGAACTTGAAGATGCAGTGAACGCGGCGAAATCTCTTGTTGCAACTATTGGATAATACATTTAATCACTAACACGCAAAATATGAGTTTTCTGCGCAACCATTAGATAGTACATTTACCCCAAACACGCAAAATCTGAGTTTTTTGCGCAATCATTGGTAGCAATATTTACCCCCAAATACGCAAAATCTGTGTTTTTTGTGTAACCATTGGTAGTAACATTTACCCCAAACATGCAAAATCTGAGTTTTTTGCGCAATCATTGGTAGCAATATTTACCCCCAAATACGCAAAATCTGAGTTTTTTGCGCAATCATTGGTAGCAATATTTACCCCCCCCCTGCTTTACATTTTTTATTTAAGTTTTATGATGGAACTAGTAGGGAGAAGTATTATGTATGATGTAAATTCCACTAGTGCCGATGATTTTATAAATAACGAAGAAGTTTTGGCTACATTAGATTATGCGGATGCCAATAAAAATAATGTTGAACTTATAGATAAAATATTAGAAAAAGCTAAATTGGGTAACGGTTTGACACATAGAGAGGCATCTGTTTTATTAGCTTGTGATATACCTGAAAAAAATGAAGAAATATATTCTTTAGCAAAAAAAATTAAACAAGAATATTACGGGAACAGAATTGTTTTGTTTGCGCCGTTGTATTTATCAAATTATTGTGTAAACGGTTGTGTATACTGTCCGTATCACGCAAAAAATACTCATATTCCTCGTAAAAAGATGACTCAAGAAGAGATAAAAGAAGAAGTTATTGCGCTTCAAGATATGGGTCATAAGCGTTTAGCACTAGAAACCGGGGAAGATCCTGTTAATAATCCTATTGAGTATGTTTTAGAATCAATTAAAACGATTTATTCAATTAACCATAAAAATGGTGCTATACGTAGAGTAAATGTAAATATTGCGGCAACAACCGTTGAAAATTACCGCAAATTAAAAGAAGCAGGTATTGGTACATATATTTTGTTCCAAGAAACTTATGACAAAAAACGTTATGAAAGACTTCACCCGACAGGGCCAAAACACAATTACAACTACCATACAGAGGCAATGGACAGAGCTATGGAAGGCGGCATAGATGATGTTGGTATGGGAGTTTTATTTGGTCTTTCGACATATAAATATGAATTTGCAGCACTTTTAATGCATGCGCAGCATTTGGAAGCAAGATTTGGTGTAGGGCCTCATACTATTTCTGTTCCAAGAATAAGAAAAGCTGATGATATTGATCCTAGTGCTTTTGAAAACGGAATAGATGATGATACTTTTGCTAAAATTGTTGCTTGTATAAGAATTTCCGTACCATATACCGGCATGATAATTTCAACCAGAGAATCCAAAAAATGCAGAGAAAGAGTTTTGGATTTGGGTATTTCTCAAATTTCGGGAGGTTCTAAGACAAGTGTTGGCGGATATGCGCATCCTGAAAACGAATCTGAAGAAGAAACTGCACAATTTGATGTAGAAGACAGACGTACTCTTGATGAAGTAATAAAATGGTTAATGGAGCTTGGGTATGTACCTAGTTTTTGTACAGCATGCTATCGTGCAGGCAGAGTAGGGGACAAATTTATGGAAATCTGTAAGGACAAGCAAATTCATAACTTCTGTCATCCGAATGCCTTGATTACGTTGAAAGAATTTTTAGAAGATTATGCATCAGAAGAAACCAAAAAAGTCGGAGAAGCATTAATCGCGAAAGAACTTCCTCAACTTGAAAGCTCTGATATTGTTAAAGTGAAAACGGCTGAATATTTGAAGAAAATTGAACAGGGCGAACGAGATTTTCGCTTTTAAAGTTTTAATTAATAGTTTTTTCTATTGCAAAATTTTGTGATAGGGTTATTTTTGTATTAAAAATGCTGTTATCAATATTTCTTATAAATCCAATCAGTATGAACCCAAAAGCAAACATTAAAAGTTCTGTTACAAGAAAATCTTTTTTCATTGGCAGTAATGATTTAGGGGTGCATAGTGTTCCTATAAAAACAAAAAATAGGGTTAAAATTGAAAATATTCCCAATACCATAGGATAACTAACCATATATCTGATATTATTTATGTGATGATCTAAAAACATTGCAATATAATAATAAACTAAATTGGTCACAGGTATAGAAAAAGCTATTGTAATTATTTTCCATTCTTTTGATTTTATTTTTTTGCATATTAAATACAACAAAAATATCGCAGGTGAAAAACATATAATACATACCATCGGTATGAATATTGGACCTGCCAAAAAACGGATTATATTATTTTTGAAAATATAAAATCCGTCTAATAGTGCCAATATTGAACACAATACTATTGGTATGGAATACCAAATCAGAGCTATTTTTATTATATTTTTAAGTTTATTATTCATCTTTTTAAAAATTATTGGTGGAGACGAGGGAAGTGTCTTGCTGCGCTCGCCATCGACGTGACTCCGCTTGAGCCTTTTATGTCTGCCGACAGCCTGTCAATAAAGCTCAAGGCTCCGCACTTGGCTCGCTTGCGCCGAACCCCAAATTGGTGTTCTCTGCCATACTCATCATACCAATAAAGAAGACAAGATAAACCTGTCCTCTTTATTGGTGGAGACGAGGGGATTCGAACCCCTGTCCAAAACGGATAAAGATATACTTCTACGTGTGTAGACTATTTTTAGCTCAATTGACTCAGGAAAATGTCTAAACCCGACAAGTCAACCCTAGGTTTTATTTAAAGGAAACTCTAAACCTTGCAAAGTTGTCTTAATGCGCTCACTTTGCATCGGCGCACTGCCGCTTGCATAATGGACCCATAAAACCGGCAAGCTGGGCTCTATGAGTAGCTAAATCGCAAACTACTATGCAGCAACTGCATATGCTCTAGGAGCGAAGTCTGCTTCAATTACATTGTTAGCATTTAATTTAATTTGCCCGTTGATAACGGAGAACAGCTCTCCGACACGCAATACACCTTCACCAAAACGCCCTGTCAAATCCAAAACGTCCCCATGAAGTGCTTTGGGATGTTTATTTAGTCCCATATAGCAATTTTTAATGTACAAGTATAATGTATTATAAATTCTATTCTGTGATTTTTCAAGTGTTCATTTAATGATATATTTACCCCTTTGTAACAAAAACTTAACAATCTATAATAAAAAATTAAAGAACACGAACAAATGTGCCGACATGAAGAATAATGCAATAAAAAAAGACGAAAGGGAATACACCAAAATGGGAATGTCAGCTACTCAAGCAAGATTTTTATGTTTAACAGCTAGAAAATCAAACGTTGAATTTGAGGGTCAACAAATCAACCAACAGAGAACTACATTATCTAACGAATCCGCTAACTATTATAGCGAATTGTGTAATATGAGAGTTCCTACCCCTCCGTCTGTGGATGATTATACAAAAGTTACTTATACATTCAATGATGGTGCTATGACCAACACTATCACTTCTATGATTGCACGTGGCAATGGCCAATATTCAATCAGTTATATGAAACAATGGCAAGATGATTATGCAATTGTTCCTGCCGCATCAAGTTTGGTGGCAAAAACAGGTGAGAATTATAGTATCGGTGCTACAACACTTAGAAAAATAAATGCGGAATATGCGACTACTGAGCCAACAGAAGAACAAGTTACAGCTTTTAGGGATGCAAATCAGAACGATGAATATATTAAAACATTAGACGCAGATGCAGTGAGATCTTTGTTAAAAGAAGAAGCATATTATGTGCAGTTGTTAAAATTAAATCCAACTAGCGCAGCAAAGGGTCCTGAATGGTATGTACGTTATGTAAAAGATCAAACAACAGGTGCATACAAGCCTTATTTTTATTCTGCAAAAGAATGTGGTAATACCGCCAATGAGTATGGAGAAAACAGTGGTTATTATAATGTAAGTTGTTTTTCATTAGGTTCTGCAACACAAACAGAACAGGTTTTTGACAAAATTGCAAGAGTTGAAAAAGATACTTCAGGTCGCTATGTATCAATTGTTATTTATCCGACTCAAGAAGATTTTAATAATGAAACTAATGGCGAAGTATATCCATTAACAACAAACACTATCACCGATGAAGAAGCATATAAAGATGCTATGAATCAATATGAATTTGAGCAGGCACAATATGATAAGAAAATTCAAGATATCAATGCTCAATTAGAAATTGTTCAACAGCAAGATAAAAAATTAGAATTAAACTTGAAACAGTTAGACACAGAAGAAAACGCAATAAATACAGAAATGGAAGCAGTTAAAAAAGTTATCCAGAAAAATGTTGAATCTTCATTCAAAACATTCAACGCGTAAAAGATTTCCTTTCCCTTTTTCCTATTGATTTTCCAACGACTTGCAAGACAGGTCGTTTTTTTTAGCCCGAGCAGAGCCACGAACGAAGTGAGAGACCGACAATTAAGTCGGTAATGAATATTCCGACAAATTGGAGGCGTTGGCGTTTACTGCGAGGGCGTAGTATCGAGCAGAGCCACGAACGAAGTGAGAGACCGACAATTAAGTCGGTAATGAATATTCCGACTAATTGGAGGCGTTGGCGTTTACTGCGAGGGCGTAGTATTGAGCAGAGCCACGAACGAAGTGAGTAAGTAGGCAGGGTTTTAGCCTGACTTTTTAAAATTTGTACATTACACTCAAAAGTAGCAAAAAAATTTTTGTCCATATTTTAGGTATAATAAAAGAGTAGAAAGGAGTATATATGAGAATTCAACCTATTTCAAATCACACTGCATTTCAAGGTCTTTTGGGAAGTACAAGAAAACTTGTTGACACTCAAATTATGTATGGCCATGATTATGATTGCATGTATTATGATCAATATTATTACCCGTTTGCGGATGAAACACCAAGAGAAATAGAACATAATATGCGTGAATTAGAGAATGCTTTAAATGAACAAAGTAAAAGAGACATTCCGCATTGTTTTTCCGGAGATTATATTTCTTTAAGATTAGGGCGCACTCTAAATATGAAAAAAAGTGATTACGAACTATTATGTAATGGTGTTATTCCTCCTGCATTGGATAAAATAATATAATAGATTAGAATAAAAAAGGTTGGATATTCCGGCCTTTTTTATTTTAAATATTTTAAGAACTCATATTTTTTGCCGGTATTTTTAGTAAGTTTTTCACCCAATATTTTTACTGTATCCAAAACGGTTTCATAGATTTTTTGAAACACTGTTTCTTGGTTTGCTTCTTTATCAATAAGTATTGAACCGATTTCGTACAATTTTTTTTCGTATGCATTTTCGATAAAATCGGGTACAGCTCTTACAAAATATACATCTTCTGCGGGTGCATATATAGAACCTCTGGCCTTTGAAACTGTTAAATCCAAATTATCATTTGTTGCAATTTCGTTTATTTTTTTGTAAGTATTTTCGTCCAAATCCATTTTACGGAGTGTTGTGCTCCCTGTGAAACCGGTAGTGCAAATTGATTTAATATGCATAAATTCCCCTTCTGGTTTTATTAGAGAAATTTTAACAAAGCCAAGTAATAAAAGCAATAGGCTCAAGAACTTGTCTTGAGCCTATGTATAACATTTATGCATTTTGCTTAATTTCTTGTGGTTTTGCAATTTTATCTTTAATTTTTACACCAAGCATTGTGCCTAATCCGGCACCTACAGCAAGGCTTAAATAGGTTAACCATGCCATTTTGTTAAATTTACTCATTGTCTTAAATGCTTTTATATCTAATACGGATTTAGCCATTTTTGCGGCATTCAAACTTGCAAGGCCTTCTTCCATTAACAAAGGAACAAAACTTAGGAATGTTAATTTTCCTGCGTTATCTTTAATAAAAGATGTTGCTTTATCAAAGATACCTTTTGGTTTTTCTCCATCAGCTTTTGTACGTTTTGATAACGCAATTAGCGGTATGAGAGAACCTACCAATAAAAATGGATTTCTCATTTTTTGTAATGCTTTACCATATTTTAATATATTTTTGTTTATAGCGTGTCCCATTTCGTGGAAAGTTGCATATCCCATTTTCGCTTTATTAACGACAATCCTGTTTGATTTAGGGTCAAAGAATGCATTGCATCCCGTAAAAGTTGGTTCAATTACCATTAATTTGTTAATTTTTTTTATAATATTTTTTAATGCAGGGTATTTGTCTAAAGATTTGAGGCTATTATTCATTATTTCCTCTACAATTGGGCGTGATGTCTTTACTGCATCAATGATTTTTACACCTTTATCTGCTAATCCTGAAGTAATTAATACTTTATCTGCAGCTTTACTATAAGCAGGGTTTGGCTGCATTTTTTTAATTATTTTAAGAAGCGGTAAGCTTGTAGCGGTATTCAAACCCATAGCCATTCCGCTTGCAGCAACGCTGCCTGCGGTGTACCCCAGATATCGTTTCCCGAATCCGGGTTTTTTGTATTGTCTGCCATCATCTGTCGTGATTACTTTTCTTGTTCCTACACTACTAAAAGTCACGTTTTAAACCTCAAATTACACATACACTACTATGCTGTAATAAAACAATTTTTGTGAAAATATTGCTAGTTGTTGTTGCATTTGTAACATAATATTAATTTGAAATAGTAATTGTAATATTGGTATAAGTTAAAAAATTAAGCAATAAAAGTTGTACCAATATTATTTTGGGCTAAATAATTGATTTGTTTTTTAAATTCATCCATATTTTTTCTTTCCGCTTCAGTAACAAACCTATCAGGTTCATGGAAAGTTTTATTTATATTGTTTTCTGCGAGCCAATTTATATATTTTTTAAACTCCTCTGAGGTAACGTTTTTGCGATTGTATGTAATCGGGCAAGGCGGAATTGACTTTTCCGTTTTTTGAACTCGATTGTGCAGAAATAAATTTTGAAAAATTTTGTAGATTTTCATGCGTTTAATCCTACCAAAACAAAATGATAAAAGCAATATTAATTCTTTTTTTTATCAAGAATTCACAAATCTGAATTTTGTGTTATACTTTGGTTGTAATCAAGTACCAGTCGATGTGGTGGAATGGTAGACACGCATGCTTGAGGTGCATGTGGCGAGAGCTGTGGGGGTTCAAGTCCCCCCGTCGACACCATAAAAAAGATTGGGGCTAAGTCCCCAAATCTTTTTTATAAGTAGATGAGGCAGGACTGGAAGCCCAGTTTGGGGTTCAGCGGATTTTACGTAAGAGTGAAGTCGAGCAAAAGCGAGCGAACTCGAGTATGTGAGGTATAGGTTTTCAGGACAGTTTAGATGCGTTTTTGTTGGCTATGATGCCGAATTGTCGGGGATTTGAGGCAGATTTATAGTGTAGAGATTTGCCGGACTGTTCTTGCACTTTTGTCCCAATTTTTGCACTTTTTTGCACTGATATTTTTGTTTTTTAGAATTTTTCATTCCTTAAAGTGCCAATTTATTTGAATTTTTACTCTGTGCAATAAAGTGCAATAAAGTGCAAAAATAATTTATCTTGCATTTTGATATGTGTAGAAATGTCTCTGAGATTGAGATTTAAGACTTGATGTTTCTGCGAAACAGAGACATTAATGTGTGTATAAAGGAATACGCACATGGCAGAATTTACTCCCGAAAAATGTAAACAAATAGCACTCGCAAGATTAGATCTTGTTCATCAATGGCTTGAGTTCAGAAAGAAATCTCAAAACAAACTCCAAGCTGATTATGATTTTGTAAAATTGCACAATACTTCAAATTCTCATCTTTTTGAGATTTTAGGTAAAATCTCCCGCGGGAGTTTGCACCGTTGGTATGCGATGTTAAACGGAAGAGAAGATTATACAAAGCTTTTGCCACAGTATAAATATAGTAGTGTCAATGATTATAGAACTGTACTTAATGACAATGAAATCAAAATATTTATGGGGTTGCTTCTGCATCCGAATAGATTATCAATCGGAAAAGCAATCGCGTTAACCAAATATAAATTAAAAGAGCAGGGACAAAGTTTTATTCCGGCTGATATCACATTTAGAAGATATGCAAAATGGTTTAAGGATAATAATTACGACAAATGGATTTTAGCTCGTGACGGAGAAAAAGCACTATCAGATAAAGTTGAACCATATATAAAACGTGATGCAAGTTTGCTTGAGGTCGGGGATATTCTTGTTGCAGACGGACATAAATTAGCTCTTCAGGTAATTAACCCGTTTACAGGTAAACCATGCAGAGCAACATTAGTCGGATTTTTAGATTGGAAATCAACCGCATTAGTTGGTTATGAAATTATGCTTGAAGAAAACACCCAATGCATTGCTTCTGCACTCCGTAATGCAATTATCAATCTTGATATGATACCGAAAGTTGTTTATCAGGATAACGGCAGAGCATTCAGAGCAAAATATTTTACCGATGATAAAGGATTTACCGAACTTGGGTTTCAGGGTTTGTATTCAAAGTTAGGAATTGAAACAGTTTTTGCAAGACCATATAATGCCAGAGCAAAAGTTATTGAAAGATTTTTTAAAGAATTTCAGGAAGGTTTTGAAAAACTTTTGCCGAGTTATATCGGCAGCAGCATCCAAAATAAACCTGCGTATATGATACGAAATGAAAAATTGCACAAAAGTTGGCACAATGAATATATTCCGACAATTGAAGAAACAATAAAAATGATTGATATGTGGCTGAATTTTAAGAATTCTCAACCTTGTCCAAATGCACCGGATAAAACAATCGCGGAGGTTTTATCAGAGCGGAAACGGCAAAATGTAGATATTATCAATCTTGATGATTTAATGCTAGCAACGGAAGTAAAAACAATTCAGCGAAACGGAATCAGGTTTTTGAACTGCGATTATTTTGATGAAAGGCTATATGGTTTTAAAAGCAAAGTATTAATAAAATACAACCTCTTTGATCTTACAAATATTAAGGTTTACACACCTAAAGGTGAGTATCTTTGCACAGCAAAAAGAGTAACAGAAACGCATCCGATGGCAAAATTACTCGGTGATGTCAAGGATTATGAAGATTATAAGCAAAAAATTATCCGTCAGCACCAACTAAAAAAGAAAACGGTAGAATCGGTAAAAAAGTATCTTCAATGCGAGGATATAAAATTACTTGAAACACAGATGGAAGTTGCCGAAATTCAACCCCCGTTCAAAACGGATTCAAAAAGGGTTCAAACGCTGTTCAAAAACAACTCAGAAAAATATGAGTATTTAATTGCAAATGATCCAAATAATTCTTGGATAACGGAATTTAAAAATACAAAGGAGTACAAATTATTGTATGAATAAGATTTTTGTAAAAACTCAAAACGTCAAAAACTTTATAGGGCTTGTTGAAAATTTGGTTAACAAACCAAAGAATATTCCGAAAATGGGACTGGTTTATGGCGAGCCCGGACTTGGAAAATCACAAACAGCTTTGTGGCTTGCGTGTAAATATGACGGAGTTTATTTAAGAGCATCAAACCTTATGACAGGCAGATGGCTGCTTGAAGAAATGGTTAAAGAACTTGACGAGATTCCAAGATTTTTGACTTCGGATAATTTTAATATCGTGGTTAAAAAACTGAAAAAGAATCCGCAGGTTATTTTCATTGATGAGATTGATTATTTGATGAATAACTACAAAACAATTGAAACCCTCAGGGATATTCACGATGAAACGAACTGCCCGATAATTTTTATCGGAATGGGCTTGGCACACAGAAAGCTCGAAAGGTACAGACACCTTTATGACAGATTTTCAGAGATTTTAAAATTTGAAACTTTTGGAGTAAATGATATTAGACAAATTATAAGCCAATTATCCGAAATACCATTTACACCCGATACGGTTGAGTATATCCACTCAAAATTTAATAGATTTAGGCAAATTGTTCAGCTTATAAATCAAATGGAAACATTTGCCAAAGATAATAATTTTACAGAAATTACAAAAGAAATTATGGAGCAGATTTTATGAATATAGAAAAACTGGCAAAACATTTAAAAGAATTTACCCAAGATGAAATCGAAATTATTACAGAATGCGATTGTAAAACGGAACTTGAACGGCTTTTGAACGAGGATAAAATAGTCTTTGAATATGGTTTGTATAAATATAAGGAAGAAAAGCCAAAGCAAGAATTTATCATTTGTACAAAACAAATGACAAATTGTCAGATTATTACAATTGATGCTGCGATTAATTATTTTTTAGAAAATTATGTCAAAAATAATTGTAAATTAAATACTTACAGAAGATATCGCAGAATGTTAAAATACTACATTTCCCCATTTTTCAAAAATAAAAATTTAAATGATATTACTTGTAACGATATTCAAGAATTTTACTATTTTTGTAAAGGCAGAAATTTGCCATCAAAAGTATTGAAAAATACACTAGCACTTCTAAATCAAATGATTAAATATTTTCAAAATTTCGGAATAATAGCTAGGACTTGTAATTTTCAAGTGCGAAGATTATCCGATAAAACAAATTTTACATTAGATAGAATTATTATGGAGGCATAACTATGACAAAATACAACCAACTGGCACAAGCCGAACGCATGTACATATACGATAAAAAATCTCTGGC
>Ga0256404_1007431_pt1 | contig 17351 bp, 19 predicted proteins | sample RumenRJG_01DNA_FD_185990 | JGI IMG/M metagenome (GOLD analysis project Ga0256404, IMG submission 185990) | Bovine rumen microbial communities from Lethbridge, Alberta, Canada - RJG_01 | ecosystem: Host-associated > Mammals > Digestive system > Stomach > Rumen | place: Canada: Alberta | collected...
TTTGCCGACGAGCAGTCAATAGCGCCTGGAATTGTTGTTGGCAGACTGCAGAAAGAGGGAATGATAGAGCATAATAGGCTGAATCATTTGAAAGAGAAGTATGTAATTAATTAAATACTTAATGGGCAATTAAGGAGGTGAAGAATGGCGATAATCCCAGAATTGTTTCTAAGAGCAGTAACGTCAGTTGGAATTAGAACGAAAAATGATGAAATTAAATGGATTGGCTCAGGCTTTTTCCTCTTGAAAGTAGTAGATGATGCAGGAAATGGAAAGCCCTTCCTTGTAACAAATAAGCATGTAGTTGAATCACATGATAGTATCGTTTTAATGTTTAACGATGAAAATAATCATGAAGTTATATATGCGGATGCCCCTCTACTCGATGATGGAAAGAATATTTGTTACTTTCATGAAAATAAAATCATTGATATCGCAGTTGTTCCATTAAATGGGAATTTCTTTAATGATAACCACCTGCCCTTTTATGCATTTAATATAGATGAACATACGATGACATCTAAAGAGTTATTAGGGAGTGGTGTTGAAGAAGGAACCTTCATTTATATGCTCGGATTTCCAATGGAACTTGTAAACAACAATTCAACACTTCCGATTTGCAGGCTTGGGTGTATAGCTAGAATTAAAGAATCGCAAATTGCAGAAACTGCAAACTATCTGGTTGATTTGCAAAATTTTCCAGGCAATTCCGGAAGTCCTATAATTACACGCCCTGAAATTATATCTATTCAAGGAACTCCAAGATTAAACAGATCAGTATTGGCAGGAATAGTCCATTCGTATATTCCATATAGGGAAGAATTACAAAGCAGACAAACGGGACTAGTTGTTGAGCTGAGGACAGAAAATAGCGGAATTGCCCTTGTCCATCCTGTCGAATATATTCGTGAAATAATAGATCATATATTAGCAAATCAAGATCATGATAAGGCTTAACAAGGCTTCTATGAGAGCACAAAGAAAAGTTCATACAGAAATTTGCGTTTGGGATGAAAGCACACGAGTTGGAATAAGAATTAGCAAGAAGAATATCAGAAATAAAGAATAGACACATATATAGATTATTTGAAGGTGACCATATGAGCTCAGATAACGATATGATTTTAGAAATTTATTATGCGCATGACTAACTCAGCGAATATGGAATTGCCATAGAATATGAAACGAGAGTAAATAATGAGTTGTGAAACGATATGGAATATTGTCCTGAGCATATTGTCTTTTGTCCTGGCGGTTGTTTCCGTATGGATTGCAATAGCTACTTTAAGGCAAAACAATCGGATGTTAGAGACATCAACTAGGCCTTCACTGGTGGTTCTGTTTATAGCTGATACTGCTACATTATCAATAGTAATAAAGAATAATGGAAAAACAGATGCAATTATTGAGTCGGTTACCCATGTGCATTCTGCGCCGACCAGCGGTCGGTGATGCGTTTGCCAGCGGCCGCCCGGCGTTACTGAACGGCCGCCAACACTTACAATAACTTTTACGTATTTTTCGGGTTGATCACAACCGTATAGTGCCTCGCGGCACGCTTAGAGATTGCGTTCGCAGAGACCTTGTCGTTGAGCATCATAGCTGTCCAACTTGAAGGTTCCCTCTGAGAACATACTATCGTGGACCTTGACAATTCACTGCGCGTTTCGAGCAGTTCATACAGCACTTTGATCTCCCGCTCGTCAGTAAGAGTATGGAGAAGGAAATCATCAAGTATGAAGAGTTCTTTGTTCACATGCTTACGCATTTTCTTCTGGTACTTCTCAAAGCTGGTTTCCTTAAGAGATACCATTTCTTCAAGGAACGATTCGCAATGAACGTACCCAACCTTGTATTTTGCACAAGCCTCTATCCCAAGAGCTTTCGCAAGATACGACTTGCCGCTGTCTGAAGGACCGAGAATACATACATTGAGGCCTTCGTTTATGAAGTCCAGTGTCGAGAGCGTCTTAGTGATGTCCAGAGGAAGATATTCTCTATCTTTCGAATCGACACACAATTCGAGCTCTTGTGGAGCCCCTTTAAGATGAGCATCCTTGAGGTGGCGATCCAGCAGTTTGAAGGATTTGTCATCATACTCTGCTTCGACCATCCTGGCGATGACCGTCATCTTATCCATATCGATGAAATCCTTCGAACGAAACATTTCATCGAGGGCTTCAGACATATGCTTTAGCTTCAGGACCTCAAGTTGGTCCTCAATGGCGTAGAGCAGATCGTTGTTCTTACTCATCAGAGACCTCCTTCCCATGACGATGGGCCAGGCTCTGGCTGCGCGACAACAGATTGTCCACATCCATTTTCTGAGCATCCATGACGAAAGCTCCGCGATTCTTTTCCTCGTTCAAAGCAGCGGAATGTTTTGAACCTTCGAGGTCCTCAGCGACCGCCGCAATGGAGTTCTTTATGTAAGAATACTTCGGCCTGCCTACCTCGATGGCCTGCTTGCAGCATTCCTCGAGGATCTGCTTACTGTACTTGTTTGCATAATTCAGGATGCCAACACACATCCTGTATGTCTGTACTTCCAGAGACCTGCTCTTGAGTACGTTCTTTATGACCTCGACAGTGCTTGGTCCGATGCCAACTGCTTTCTTAAGAAAGTACGTGGCGTTCCATTCAGCATAATCTGAGTATCTTGAAGGCAGATGTTTTGGATCTGTGGACCACTGGCCCTTATGTGTAGCTCTTTGCCACTCACAAATGAGTTCGCCTTCAAGGCTGTATATCTTTACTGTTGTTGCGGTAGCGCGGATAGAGACACGTTTGTGCACATATGCTTTGTCTATGCTATAGTAAGCATTGTCAAAGCGAACATGGAAGTCGCTGGACACCTTGGCTATGCTTCTCTCCATGTACTGGTACTGCGTGGAGGGAAGCGCCATTAATTCCAGACGCTCTTCTTCCCAATAATAGTATCTGTTGTGCTCTTTCTTCTTAAATGGTTCTTTGTTGACCTTTTCTATCCCGTCCCGCAGATCAGAGTTGAACTGTTTCAAGCTGAAATATCTGCGTTCCTCCAGATCGTGGAAGATTCCTTTTTCGAGGATCCCGACAGAGGCTTCAACACTGCTTTTGTATTTGGGCTTTCTGACCTTCGCCGGCATGATCGCTGTGCGATTATGATCCGCCCATTCAGCATAGTCCTTGTTGAGTTCAGGCTCTATCCAGTCCCTGTTGGTAATGACGGCCTGTTTGCAATTGTCACATACGACAACCGCAGGTACTCCGCCGAAATACTCGAGTGCATGGTTGTTCACTTCGATCCATTGCGGCTCTTTGGTAGAGACCATGCCTTCCGCGTATATATACTGCGAATATGGCAGTACCGCTACGAAGACAACGATTGGAACGATCTCGCCGGTGAACTTATCTGTGAGTTCAAAAGTCTTTCCGGCAAAATCCACTTCCATGGTCTGGCCTATGATGGCGTTGAAGTGAGAAGTCTCATAATTCTCATCACACCATTTGGCATAGAGCTCACAGAACTGACGATACTGGTAGAATTTCTTCTCTTCGTCACGGCATCTCCTGACGTAGCGGTTCCACAGATACACCAGAGTCATATTCTTTCTGCTGTTGATCTGTGTATGGACTTCCGCAAAGTCCGGAAGCTCATAACTTGTGTCTCTGCCTCCGGCGCCTGGAGCTTTGCCATAGACTATTTCAGCTATGCCATAGTTGGTGATCCCTTCAGGGAGAGGATAGCCGATCTTTTCGCATTCCTTGAAGGCTCGCAGGAAGTCGTTGACTCCTGACTTGCTAACCTTAAGATATTCGGCGATCTTGCTGCCGGACATTCCTAAGGCGAAATGCTTAGTGACAATGTCTTTGTAATCGAGCATGTAACTTAACCTCCTTTCGATTACTCAGTAACAATTACTGAGAATCATTATGAAGTTAAGTTCACATATATTCAATTAGATGACCGCTGGCTCCGCATCAGGGCCGCTTTGCTCCGCAAAGCCGGCCGTTAGCTTACGCAATATGCATAAAGCCTATCGTAGTGCTTTCGGAAAATGAAAGAGGTTATACAAAAGAGATTAATCTTGTCAGCTGGAACGGGGCTGATCCGAAGTATGACATTAGAAACTGGCATCCGGACAGAGAAAAGTGCGGTAAGGGTATCACTCTGAACGAAGAGGAAACTCATGCTCTTATGGATGCGCTGGAGGAGGTGTTCAGAGTAGAAGACTAGCAATTACAACATTAGACAATCAAAGCATAGTCAGCAGTTATTGGGGAGACGGAGGCGTATGACGCCTCCGTTTTGCTATGAAGAAAGGAGGTGCCGGTATGGCAGATAAAATGAACAGTTATGCCATTCTGGCATCTCTGTCGCCACAAGAAATATTGGACTTTCAGATCCGCAATGGTATGCTTAATCTGGACGATGTCAGAGAGCAAATAGTGGATAAAGAAAGGAAGAAAATACTACAAATGCACCCATACGCAATAAGCCATGGTAAGGATGGCAGATGGCGCACATGGGTTCCGGACAAAAATGCGAAAGACGGTCGTAAGAAAATCGCAAAGTCTACAAAAGAAAAGGTCGAAGAAGCAGTCGTCTGTTACTATCTGGAGAATGATGAAGAACTCAAGCGCAAGAGGATGACTCTTAGGGATCTGTACTCGGAATGGCTGGAGTATAAGAAGCTCCATTCTTCTGAAACGACTATCCCAAGGGTCGAGTCAGACTGGAAGAAGTATTATGAGAATGATCCTGACAGTGTACCTATCATCGGTAAAAGGGTCAGAGATCTTACTAAGATCGAGCTCGATGAGTGGATACACAAGCTGATACGCAAGTATGATATGACGAAGGTCATGTACTACAATGTGTCGCTCATAATCAGACAGATGCTCGACTATGCTGAAGAGCTTGAGGTCGTGGAGGAGAACCTGTTCCGCAAGGTAAAGATCGACAGCAAGAGGATGTTCCGCAAGGTCCACAAGAAAAAAGACAGTACGCAGGTATATACGAAAGATGAGCAGATCATGATCTTTAAGGAAGCCTGGAACGATTTCACCAACAGTACCAGACTCGTTTACAGACTGGCTCCGCTGGCAGTCATGTTCCAGTTCCAGACAGGTCTTCGTCTCGGAGAGCTGTGCGCAGTCAAATTTGAAGATGTTGAGAACGGAGTTCTGAATGTCGTCAGAATGCTGCAGAGAGACTCCGACAAGGTAGTGGAGCATACCAAAAGCCATGAGGACAGGGCGGTGCTGCTGACGGATGCGGCTCTTGAACTTATAGAAGTCGCGCGAGCGTATCAGGAAGAGCACGGCTGCAAAGGCGAGTATATATTCTCCACCACAGACGAAGCGCTGAGCTACGCAGAGACCAACATTCTTTTGAGGAAGTATTGCAAAAAGCTCGACATTCTTTACAGATCGTCGCATAAATCGCGAAAAACTTATATCTCATCGCTGATAGATGCCGGGATAAACATAAATACGATCCGGTCTTATGCCGGCCATGCGGATGAGAGAACTACTTATTTCAACTATTGCTTTGACAGGGCGCCGGATACAGAAAAGAAAATGCTTCTTGAGAAGGCTTTGGAGACACCACTCCCGAGCTAGGCGACAGAGAGCATCAAGCCATAAGATATGGTGTACAGGGTATTTTGAACAGTACTCAGGGTATACGGGATCTTATGGCGGTTACATGAGGGTATAAATATATATGTATCCGGCATGCGTACCCAAAATCGCCGTTTCGTACCCAGAAAAATCGCGTCCTATCTATGCAGTTTTTCGTCTTAAAAGTGAATCAAATCAGTCTCAAGTAGTTGAAATATCAACATCCTGACAAAAGAAAAACCTCCGATTTCTCGGAGGCTTCTGGTGGATGATCAGGGGCTCGAACCCTGGACACCCTGCTCGCCTAACGCCTTATTATAAGGTGTTACAGGATGCCGTCAGGTGTTATCTCGTGATGCTGCACTGCAGTGATTGCAACGGGTACAAGGCTCTCGCAACAGGTTATAACACGAAGTAATAATTAGCGCAAAAATATAAAAGGCAGAAACTTTTGTGGGCAAGATCGGCACCGTTGAAATACAAGATCATGTATCTCAACGGTGCTTTTTCAGTTTCTAAAGCGGAGTTTCTGCAATTTTGCGGCTCAACAACATTGTTGCTACTCAGCCACTAAGGGTGCAATCGATCCGTTTGGGGCTGAGTAGCAGCAAAGAAGCGATATGGAATAGCGACTTTATTTTGAGATATTGAACAGAAATAACCTGAATATCTCATAATAAATTTGATAATGCTGCTGCATTAGATAGTGTGAAAACGCTTATATCGTGCGTCATTAGCCTGTCGTTAGCTATATAATATTCAGCACAATCAGGAGTGGCTAAAGTTCGTAAACAAGTGTAATTTCAAGGAAAAGTGAAAGTTTAGGTATGGACAAAATCAAATTATGCAAGTATACTAACTATGCAATTAGATATAGCCAAAACAACGATTTTCAAGGAGGCTAAGTCAGTGTCTCAGTCAATTAAGATCAAGGGAATAACCATTCGGAACTTCAAATCGCTTTTTGATGTAAGCTTTGAGACCGGAAATGTCAATGTGTTTATTGGGGCAAACGGTTCAGGCAAGACTTCTGTGCTGGAGGCGATCGGAGTGCTTAGCGCGGCCATGACAGACAGAGTGAATAATAACAGCCTGCAAAGAAAGGGTGTCAGATTAAGCACATCTTCGCTGTACAAGTCAAAGTTTGCGGATATCGTAAAAGAGTCGCCTACAGTTGAGTTCTCCTTGAAATGGGGCAAAGATTCGCACGAATATCAGTACAATACCCACCTGACCGCTCCTGTAGGGGATGACTCATGGAAGTATCATACAGAGAGCGTTAGTAGGGACGGAATAATAGTATTCGGTCGAAGCAACCGAAGTAAAAGCCATATGAACAATAAGGTCGGTTACTATTCGCTGTCCGATAGACTTGCATCTGAGGAGTACCTTGCTGCGGGCAGATATGTTGCAGATTATGGGCTATTCCAACCTGATACTCTTACATTGCGAGGTAATGTGCCGGATCCGACACAGATCACTCCGATAGGACTGAACGGAGGGCGTCTTGCTGAGGCTGTCGGGGATCTGTTCAGAACTGTGGACGATGAGCTGATGTTTGGCAGTATGTATATGGATGAAGTACTTGAATTAATGGAATGGGCTTCCGAATTTCATGTTGGAAAGCCGAAGAAATCCAATCTGAATCCAGGCGTGCCATCGACAAACCAGATAATAGAATTTCGCGACAGATTTCTGAAAGACAGTGCTCTGTTTACAGGATACGATGCCAGTGAAGGTGCTTTGTATGTCCTGTTTATGCTCTGCCTTGCCATGCATCCGTCCACGCCTATGATGTTCGGAATAGACAGTTTTGACCATGCTATGAACCCAAGGCTTGCAAAACGGCTCACACAGGTCTTTGACAAGATTGTCATTGAGAACGGAAGAACGGTATTTATGACAACACATAATCCGCTTGTGCTGGACGGACTCGACTTGACAGATGACAGGATCCGTTTGTTTGCAACTGAAAGAGATGACCTTGGACATGTAACTGTCAACAGAATACTTGTAAGTGAAGACCTGATCAAAACAGGGCAGCCGCTTTCACGTCTTTGGATCAATGGATATCTGGGAGGCGTTCCGGAACTGATATGAAGAGAGTTATAGGTATAGTCAGCGAAGGACCGACTGATCAGATGGCTATCCGTACTGTCATCGATAGGTTGACCGGAGAAAAGAACATATACAGGTACATACAGCCCGAGCAGGATGCGAGAGGTGAATTCGGAAACGGGTGGAAAGGCGTTTACCGCTGGTGCGAAAATAACGCAGAACTTATTCCGGCACTGTTTTCACAAATAATGCCTCGCTTTGATGCGCTTATTATCCATTGCTTCATGACAGAACGGATTGAGGAAGATAACCAACAATGCTCGTCTAAATCACATAAATAATACGAGATTTAGACTACTATTATAACTGGGAAAAATCATGTATAGGGTAATCATAGTAGAAGACGATAACGGAATAGCTGAAGGAATATGCAATTGTCTTGCTGGCTGGGGGATGGAAGCCCGTAAGATAACTGACTTCCGCCGTGTCTCGGAAGAAATCGAGGAATACAAGCCCCATCTGGTCATTATGGACATCACTCTCCCATACATGGGTGGCTATCACTGGTGTCAGGAGATACGAAAGACAAGCTCGGTGCCAATCATATTCATTTCGTCTGCAACAGACAACATGAATATCATCATGGCCATGAACATGGGCGCTGATGACTATATCCCAAAGCCTTTTGACCAAAGCGTTCTGATCGCTAAGGTACAGGCGCTTCTTCGCAGGGCATACGATTTCAACCGGAATACTTTCACTCTGCAGGCGGCAGGCGCTGTGCTCAATACTGAGGATAATACGCTGCTGTACAACGGCAACAAGATAGTTCTGTCAAGAAATGAGTACATGATCTTTCTTACGCTGATGCAGAACAAGAACAAGGTCGTAAGCAGAGAAAAGCTTATGGAGGCACTCTGGGAAACAGACAGCTTTGTTGATGAAAACACGCTGACAGTTAATGTGGGCAGGCTCCGCAGAACTCTTGAAGAAGGCGGTCTCAAAGATCTTATCAAAACAAGGTTCGGCGTAGGGTATATCCTGGAGGCCGAATAATGGGGCTGCTTAAGAGCTATCTCAGATCGCGCGCGAAAGCGATAGTAGTATACATACTAATAGCCGGAGCATTCGCGGCTGCATATCTGCTGTTCGATATGCCTGTCATAGTAGTTACATACCCGCTGATCCTGAGTATTATGATCGGCGTAGCCGCATTAGCGATCGACTATATTGCTTTTCGAAGGCGGCACATAATGCTTACCCACGAAGAAATGCCTGCTCCGGCCGATCGGCTGGAGGAGGACTATCAGCAGATCATCACTAAACTTCAGGACGGGGCGAAGCAGTCAGCAGTTCACGCGGCAGAAGAGTATAACGATATGATCGACTACTATACTGTCTGGGCACATCAGATCAAAACTCCGATTGCAGCCATGCGGCTCAGCCTCCAGTCAGAGGATACAGAGACGGCAAGAAAACTCACTTCAGATCTGAACCGGATCGAAGAATATGTCGAAATGGTGCTGACGTTCCTGCGACTGGATTCGGACAGCACGGACTACCTTATAAAGGAATATGATCTTGACAGTATCATCCGCACGGCTGTCCGGAAGTTTTCAAGGGAATTCATTCTGAAGAGACTGACGCTGGATTATCAGCCAGTGAATTATACTGTGCTCACCGATGGAAAATGGCTGACATTCGTCATAGAGCAGATCATTTCCAACGCAGTAAAGTACACCACAGAAGGCGGCGTGCATATCTATATGGATGAGCCGGGAATTCTCCATATCAGTGATACCGGTATAGGTATAAGTGCTGAAGACCTTCCTCGCATATTTGAAAACGGCTACACCGGCTTCAACGGTCGCGAGGATAAACGGGCAAGCGGGATCGGGCTTTATCTCTGCAAAAGGATAACGGACAATCTCGGGCATACGATAAGCGCTGAGTCGCAGCCGGGCAGGGGCACGACGATAATACTTGATTTCAGAACCACAAGACTCGTGACAGAAGATTGATCATAAATGTGACATATATGTAAGAAATACGTAAGCAGATCCGATGGAACGGCTCTGCTTATATTATTATCATCAGACTGTAATCAGGCAACAAGGAGGTTACAGTAATGAGTTTACTTGAAGCAAGAGGAATAAAGAAAACATACAGGACTCGTTTCGGCGGAGCATCCGTTGAAGCGCTGAAGAACGTCAATTTCACAGTTGAAAAGGGCGAATATGTCGCTATCATGGGAGAATCCGGCAGCGGCAAGACCACCCTGCTGAACATAATCGCGGCTCTGGACAAGCCGACAGAAGGAACGGTCATACTTGACGGCATGAAGCTGAGCGCAGTCAGGGACTCGGATCTTGCAAAATTCCGCAGAGACAATCTGGGGTATGTGTTTCAGGACTTCAATCTGCTGGATACATTCTCTCTCGAAGACAATATCTATCTTCCACTGGTTCTGGCCGGAATGAAGCCGGAAGATATGAAGAAGAGGCTGGATGACCTTGCATCACCGCTTGGTATCGAAACCCTTCTCAAGAAATATCCTTACGAGGTATCCGGCGGTCAGAAACAGAGAGCGGCGGTTGCGAGAGCACTGATCACAGATCCGAGAATAGTTCTGGCGGATGAGCCTACGGGCGCACTTGATTCAAAGTCATCAGACGAGCTGCTTGATCTTTTCGCTAAGGTGAATCAGATGGGACATACCATCCTGATGGTAACTCATTCCACAAAGGCTGCGAGCAGGGCTTCCAGGGTGATGTTTATACGCGATGGAGTAGTGTTCCACCAGATATATAAAGGCGATGCCACTGATCAGCAGATGTATCAGAAGATTAGCAATACACTGACGCTTCTCGCACAGGGAGGTGACAGATAATGAAGCTGGGATTCTATCCAAAGATGGCTGCGAACGGCATGCGTAAGAACGGCAGGCTGTATGCACCGTATCTGGTGACATGCATCATGATGGTAGCTGTGTATTACATCCTTCACTTCCTCGGGTATTCAGGGATCATGGACGGCATGCCGGGCGGGCACACTGCTACCGATATGATGCAGATGGGCACATATATAATGACGCTGTTCGGGCTTCTGTTTCTCTTTTATACACAGGCAACGCTGATCAAAGGCAGAAAGAAGGAGTTCGGTCTTTACAGCATTTTGGGGATGAACAGATTCAACCTGGGAAGGATACTGTTTTTCGAAACGCTGTTTACATGGGCAGTCGCGATATTCGGCGGACTCATTGCCGGCATAGGGATTTCCAAGCTGGCAGAGCTCGGATTTACAAAGCTGATAGAAGTACCTGTAAGATATGCTTTCTCTGTTCCGTTCACCTCTGTCATCATGACAGTTGTAACATACAGCGCGATTTTTTTGCTGATCTATCTCAATTCGCTGAGACAAGTCAGTTTTGCAAGTCCAATAGAGCTGGTGACTGCAGATAAAGCAGGCGAGAAGCCGCCGAAGTCAAACTGGCTCACAGGCGTCCTCGGCCTTGCATCTCTTGGGTCGGGATACTATATCGCGCTTAAGATACAGCAACCTATGTCAGCACTCATGTGGTTCTTTGTCGCCGTGATACTGATAATGATAGGTACCTATCTTCTTCTGATCGCAGGCTCTGTCATCCTTTGCAGGATGCTTCAGAAGAATAGGAACTACTATTACCAGACAAATCATTTTGTATCGGTGTCGTCGATGGCATATCGCATGAAGAGAAACGGCGCGGGACTTGCGTCGATCTGCATTCTTCTGACGATGATCCTTGTAATGATGTCCTCGACTTCAGCGCTTTACACAGGTGCAGAGCAGTGCCTCAATGTGCGCTATCCTAACGAGATAGGTGCCTTTGCGTGCAAGTACGGTTATGATGAAAGCCTTGAGGATCTGGGTGAGAAGCTGGATGCTGACCTTAAGGCCGCTGCTGAGGAACACGGTGCGGAGATAATGAACAACAAAACATATTACGAGTGGTCGATCAGCGGTTACTTCGATGACAGCAAGCTGGATGTCACACTCAACTCAAAGTCAGATCTTGCTTTCATCAATTATGACAAAGTAGCGCAGATACTGTTCATTGATGTGGATGTCTATAACAGAGTATTTGGCTATAACGAGACAGTGGCTCAGGGTGAAGCATTGGTCGGAACCGCAAAGGACATAGAGATCGGCGATGTGATAACTATCGGGGATGTTCCGTTCAAAGTCACAAAGCGTATCGATGACAGGATAGAAGAGATAGATCCGGCTGCAGTGGTCTCGGCATCTCCGGGCATCTTTGTGATCGTGAAGGATGCTGGTGAGGTCGCGAAGAACTACACAAAATATGCAGATTACGACGGCGAGCCTATGCTGGCGTGGTTCTGGGACTGCCGTTTTGATACCGGCCTTGACGCCGACGAGCAGGTGGCTCTGGCAGCCACACTGGATAATTTGATCAAAGAGGAAGTGAAGCCGCTTGACTTTGACAACTGCTACTGCGAGAGCCATGAAGCAGAACGAGGCGACTTCGTCAGCACCTTCGGAGGACTGTTTTTCCTCGGCATTCTGCTCAGCATCATCTTCCTGATGTCCTGCGTGATAATCATGTATTACAAACAGGTCTCGGAAGGTTTCGAGGATCAGTCCAGATTCGACATAATGCAGAAGGTCGGCATGACGAAGGATGAAATAAGAAAAAGCATCAATTCACAGATGCTGACGGTATTCCTTATCCCAATCATCTTAGCCTGCATACACTTGGCGGTGGTACTGCCTATAGTAAACAAGCTGCTCATGCTGTTCGGACTGTTTGACATACCGCGCCTGATCATTACCTCCAGTGTATGCGTACTGATCTGCGGTATAGTATATGCGGTCATATACAGAGTTACATCTAATGCATACTACCGAATCGTTTCGTAAAAAAGGTATTGACTAACGAACGAACGGTAGGTAGAATGGTGATGCCCAATATATATTTTACTGCAGGAGGAATGCTATGGATAAGGGCAATACAAGAGATGAGATACTGAATGTCGCGCTGGATCTGTTTTCAGTTAATGGTTATGAAGCTACGAGCATTTCGCAGATCGCAGATGCGGTAGGGATCAGAAAGGCATCTCTTTACAGCCACTTCGGAAGCAAGCAGGAGATACTGGATAATGTCGTAGAGTCGGTGCTAAACGGATATGCAGAGCATTCCATATTCACTAAAGCCGACTGGGACGATCCTGAATTCACAAAGGACAAAGAGGGGATGACTGCGGATGATGCCGCGAAGATGATCCAGGGTCAGGTCAGATATATAGTCCATGATCCGGCCATCAGCAGGGGCAGAAAGCTGCTCTTGATCGAGCAGTTCCGCAACCGGGAACTCTCTGTTCTGCAGACCAGAATGAATTACGAAGGGATCATGAAATACTTCGAAGGCATGATCAGATACCTTATCCGCAGCAATACGCTTAGGGAAGCGGATACTGAGATCATGGCCGCGCAGCTCTCATCACCGATCACAGTCTGGATCAACCTGTGTGACAGGGAGCCTGCCAGAGAGGAAGAAGTGATGGAACTGGTGCATAAACACGTGCTACAGTTCTTCGAGGTCTACGCAAAGTAGAACGATACTATAAATAAATCATATAGAATATCAATTGCCGGCCGGCCTTAAGGCTGACCGGTAAAAAAATACACCTCAAACTACCGAACGATAGGGAGCAAAAGAGGAGAACCGAATATGAGCAGTATTTACATGTTCGCCGGTGCTGCGATGCCTTGGATCGCACTTGGTCTCTTACTTGCTGTGTTTTGTGTAAGAGCGGCATGCAGAAAAATGACTCAGAAAAAGAAAGACGACTATAGTTCTGAAGGAATGTCCATTGGGATGTGCTTCGGAGTTGCAATGGCAACAGCACTGCATATCAATGTTGGCATCGGAATGATGCTGGGCCTGTTACTGGGACTTGCTATGGGTTCTTCAAAAGAGAAAGAGGATGAATCAAATGGAAGTGATTTATGAATTGAAAAAAGAAATGACATTTATCGGGTATCACACAGTAATACGTCCGGATGAAGGATATCAGAAATGCCCGGAATTCTGGGAAAAGGAATACGCGATGAAATATGCGAAGCTCTGGCAGACGATGAAGCCTGCAAATGCTGTCGAGAAGGCGATCATTGAAAACGGAATCGGTATGTACGCTATATGTGCCGAAGCAGAAAATGGCTTCAGTTACTGGATCGCCGGCATGTATCAGGGCGGTGATGTTCCTGACGGACTGGAGCTGTATTCATTTCCTGAGAGCAACTGGGCTGTATTCAATACAAAGGGACCGATCCCCGGATCATTGCAAACACTGAATACTGCAGTATGGCAGGATTGGTTCCCGAATGAGGGGCAGAAATATCACGCAAACGGAACAGCGACACTGGAAGTTTATTCCGCAGGTGATCCGAACTCATCTGAATATGAATGCAGCATATGGGTGCCGGTCAGGAACAGAGTGAATGAATATATCGCGTACTGTGGATTGGACTGCGAGACATGTGAAGCCCATATTGCAACTGTAAACAATGATAATGATCTGCGGATCAAGGTCGCAAAGGAATGGTCAGAGCTGAACAGTGTAGAGATCACGCTGGAGATGATCAATTGCGCCGGATGCCGTATCGATGGAGTGAAGACTCCTTTCTGCGATTCACTTTGTCCGATAAGACAGTGTGCGCTTAGTAAGGATATCGAGACTTGCGGAGACTGCAGCGAAATGAGCTCATGTAAAAAACTTGAGATGATAACAGGAAATAACGAGGAAGCCCTCAAACGGCTAAAAGGATAAGTAAAAAATGTCAAAAGAAATAGAACCGCAAATGACAACGAGAGCATCGGCATACGAACTTTGGATGAATGCGCCGAATCCGATGGTGACGTTCTTCAAAACGCTTGATGTAACAAACCTGGTCAGGATGAGCAGAAAGAAAGGCTACAAGTTCAACATGCTGCTGGACTACTGCATTGGAAAAGCTGCAGCTCCCATAAAGGAATTCTACATGCTTCCTGTAGGGGACAGGCTGATAAAATATGACACTCTTGCAGTAAACACTATCGTGAAGAACAGAGAAGGAGAAGTCAGTTCATGCGATATTCTGTTTACGGATGATCTGACCGTTTTCAATCGGGAATACCTGACGCATACCTCACGAGCAGCGGATAGTTGCTGCGACCTGGATCTGTCTGAGGACAGTATGGTAATCGGGACTTCTGCAATTATCGATACCGAGATAGATGGTGCTGTCGGCATGAACAGCGGAATCTTCAATAATCCGTTCATGCTATGGGGGAAATATAGAAAGAAACTGTTCAGATATTATCTGCCTGTATCGTTCCAATTCCATCATACACAGATGGACGGAGCGCATGCCGGCAGATTCCTTGAAAACCTTCAAAATAACGTAAGAAATATAAGATGAGATGGGAACGGCTATGATGAGAGGATTCAGGAAAGTGAAAAGAAAAAGCGTAATTATCTGCCATAGTGAAGAAGAGATGAATCGGAAAGCAGACGCGCTTATAGAGCATGGCTTTCATGTGGAGCGTCAGTCAGGTGTACTGCCTGTACAGCCGTTTTGCATTGCAACATACAGAGTTGTTTTCTGGAAATAATAAAATACAGGGTATCTGATGTGATGCAGAAAGCATCACATCAGAATATGGCTGAATGGAATTACTGAGATTTACTGATCAGGAAATAGAGGTTAGATAAGAATGAATATGGAAAGAAAACTGATCAACTGGATGGGGCTATTGGGAATAATATCTTTGATCTCATATGTGCTGGCGGTGATCATATCTCCGATGGCATACCCGGGATATAACTGGATGGAGCAGGCGGTCAGCGATCTGTCTGCCGATAACGCGCCATCGAAGGCTCTGTGGGATCAGCTGTCGGCACTGTACAGCAGCTGCGGACTCGTTTCTGTTACATGTGTCTCAGTGTTTGTTGCAGACAACAGAGTAGCATCCAGGCTGTTTCGCACAGGTATATATCTCTTTGCAGTCATGAACTGGGTCTCAGGAATGGGATACCGCATGTTTCCTCTCGTGGATGCCGGCAAAGAGATAGCTTCATTTCAGGAAGTCATGCATATAGTTGTAACGGCGCTTGTAGTCATTTTGTCGATCACTTCACTTGTGGTTCTGATAATAGCCGGTTTCAGGCAGTCCGAAGTCAGGACTCTCTGCAGGTGGGCAGCAATCGCACTTGCCATGATGATGATCGGAGCAATAGGAACAGGCATAGCTCCTCCGCAATACTTCGGAATAGTGGAAAGGTGCAGTGTGTTTGCTGCGACAGGCTTCAATGGCATACTTGGATGGTACTTGTTCAGGGGCTTTGAATAATATGGGTACAGCTAAACTGGAAACAAGACTCACAGTGCTATACGAGGGGTCGTTCTGGATAGGACTATCTGAAAGGGTAGAGAATGGAAAGCTCACAGTTGCTAAGCATGTTTTCGGTGCAGAACCGAGCATGGCAGATATATATGAGTTCGTATTGAATCACTCTTATGATCAGGAGTATAGTCCGCCGGTGGATGCGGAAATGAAAAAAGAGCATACAAATCCCAAAAGACGACAGAGAGAAGCGCGCAAAATGACTGCGCAGAAGGGCGTCGGGACAAAATCACAGCAGGCGCTTCAGATGCAGCGCGAAGAAAAGAAGATAGAAAGAAAACAAATCAGTAAAGAACAAAAGGAAGCGGAAAAGCAGCGCCGGTTCGAGCTGAGGCAGAAAAAGAAAAGGGAGAAGCATAAAGGTAAATAAATCCATTCACAGTAGACACAAGATCCGGATGAGTGTATCACAGAAGTGTGCTATGCTGTAAAATAACAATGTAACAGGAGGAGACTGGTGTTTTCAGATACAACACCAGTCTCCTTAGTACCAGAATAATCAAGGAAGGGAAACGATGAGACTGAAAAATGTACTGATCGTCGTTAAGGATATCGAGAGATCCAGACAGTTCTATCATAATCTGTTTGGTCTGGAGATGATCCTTGACAATGATGGAAATATGATTCTGACAGAAGGGCTGGTTCTGCAGGAAGAGAAATACTGGAAAGAGTTCCTCGGTAAAGAAATCATTCCGGAGAACAATTCCTGCGAGCTCTATTTTGAGGAACGTGATATCGAAGGCTTCATCGAAAAGCTTGAAAGATACTATCCGGATGTGAAGTATGTCAACAGACTCATGACACACAGCTGGGGACAGAAAGTCATACGCTTCTATGATCCGGATGGAAATCTCATCGAAGTGGGGACGCCAGTGTAGAATGGCAAATACCATAACGGGAATCAGAATAGTGCTCAGCATAGCAACATCTGTACGTATGAGGCAGAGGGAAATGATCCTGAACTCATACTTTGCAAAAAGAGATAGAAAAAGGAGAGTGCTGTTTGAGAAAACTACACAACACACTGGAGATTGTCGGCTGACCAGGGAGGTTTGCTGGCAATCAAACAAACCTCCCGCTGTATAGCAATTGAAGTCAACAATTTTCAGGAGGTAATAAACAATGAATACAAATGACATAATAATTCGTTTGGAAAAGAAAGTAGAATACAGAGAAGTAGAGAAGCTTGTCAGGGAGTCGTTCTGGAATGTCTACAAGCCCGGTTGTAGTGAGCATTATG